>Ga0136617_10000299_pt1 | contig 40120 bp, 36 predicted proteins | sample AntDrymUQ3222106_2_FD_129672 | JGI IMG/M metagenome (GOLD analysis project Ga0136617, IMG submission 129672) | Polar desert sand microbial communities from Dry Valleys, Antarctica - metaG UQ322 (21.06) | ecosystem: Environmental > Terrestrial > Soil > Desert | place: Antarctica: Dry Valley... | reverse complement strand
AGGGCGAGGTCGCCGAGCTGTCGGACACGATCAACCAGATGATCGCCAACCTGCGCGCGACGACGCAGAAGAACGCCGAGCAGGACTGGCTGAACACGAACCTCGCGCGGATCTCCGGCCTGATGCAGGGCCAGCGCGACCTCGCGACGGTGTCGCACATGATCATGTCCGAGATCTCGCCGCTCGTGACCGCCCAGCACGGGGCGTTCTTCCTGACGGAGTCCGACAACGGCGGCGACCGCGAGCTGCGCCTGATCGCGAGCTACGGCTACAAGCGGCGAAAGACCGTCTCCAACCGCTTCAAGTTCGGCGAGGCGCTCGTCGGCCAGGCGGCGCTGGAGGGCAAGAGCATCCTCATCTCCGACGCCCCGCCGGACTACGTCAAGGTCACCTCCGGCCTGGGCGAGGCGCAGCCGGTGAACATCATCGTCATGCCGATCCTGTTCGAGGAGCAGGTCATGGCTGTCGTCGAGCTCGCCTCCCTGCGCGCGTTCTCCGAGGTCAACCAGGCGTTCCTCGAGCAGCTCGCCGAGACGCTCGGCGTCGTGCTGAACGCGATCATCGCCAACCGCCGCACGGAGGATCTGCTCGAGCAGTCCCAGTCGCTCGCCGAGGAGCTGCAGTCCCAGTCCGAGGAGCTGCAGTCCCAGCAGCAGGAGCTCAGGCGCTCCAACTCCGAGCTCGAGCAGCAGACGCAGTCGCTGCGCGCCTCCGAGGAGCTGCTGCAGACACAGCAGGAGGAGCTGCAGCAGACCAACGAGGAGCTGCAGGAGAAGGCCGAGCTGCTCAGCCGCCAGAACCGCGACATCGAGATCCAGAACGCCGAGATCGAGCGCGCCCGCGCCGATCTCGAGGGACAGGCCGCGCAGCTCGCGCTGAGCTCGAAGTACAAGTCGGAGTTCCTGGCGAACATGAGCCACGAGCTGCGCACACCGCTGAACTCGCTGCTGATCCTCTCCAAGCTGCTGGCCGAGAACCCCGAGCAGAACCTCACCGACAAGCAGATCGAGTTCGCCTCGACGATCCACACGGCGGGCGCGGATCTGCTGTCGCTCATCTCCGACATCCTCGACCTGTCGAAGGTCGAGGCGGGCAAGATGGAGATCAGCCCCGGGCCGATCGAGCTGGCCGCGATCGCCGAGTACGTCGAGCGCGCGTTCGGCTCGGTCGCCGAGCAGAAGGACATCGACTTTTGGATCGAGCTGGCGGAGGGTGCGCCCGATTCGATCTTCACCGACGAGCAGCGCCTGCAGCAGGTGCTGCGCAACCTGCTGTCCAACGCGTTCAAGTTCACGGACGCGGGCCACGTCGTGCTCGCGGTCGCGGCGGTGCCCGAAGACTCGCCGTACCAGCTCGGCGTCACGGTCTCGGACACCGGCATCGGCATCGCCGAGGACAAGCTGCGGCTCATCTTCGAGGCCTTCCAGCAGGCCGACGGCACGACGAGCCGGCGCTTCGGCGGCACCGGCCTGGGGCTGTCGATCTCCCGCGAGATCGTGCGCGCGCTCGGCGGCGAGATCCACGTCGCGAGCACACCCGGCGAGGGCAGCGCGTTCACGGTGCTGCTGCCGACGTATGTGGAGCCAGTGGCGCCGATCGACCCGGCCGTACCGGTCGGGCTGCCCGAAGCTGCCGCGGAGGTCGCCGCGCAGCTCGACGCCCCGCCGCCCGCCACCCTGATGGTCGCTTCCGACGAAGAGCTGCTGCCGGCCGTCCACGACGACCGCGCGCGGATCGCCCCCGGCGATCGCGTCGCGCTGATCGTTGACGACGACCCCGACTGCGCGATCCGCGCGCTCGTGCAGGCCCGCGAGCACGGCTTCCAGGCGGTCGTCGCGTCGCGGGGCAACGCCGGCGTCACGCTCGCGCACGAGCTCACGCCCGACGTCGTCGTGCTCGCCGTGCCGGTGCGCGGCGGCGTCGGCGTCCTCGACCAGCTCAAGCACCACCCACGCACGCGCCACATCCCCGTCTACCTCTGCGGCGCGGCGGAGGAGCGGATCGCCGCGCTGCGCGCCGGCGCCGCCGGCTTCCTCGATCGCCCGGTCGAGGCCGACGCGCTCGCGCAGACGTACACCGAGGCGGTCGCGTTCCTCGACCGCGCCGCGCGGCGGCTGCTGATCGTCGAGGACGACGAGACCCAGCGCCAGAGCATCGCCGAGCTCGTCGGCACCGGCGACGACGTCGAGGTGACGGCGGTCGGCTCCAGCGAAGAGGCGCTCGAGGCGCTCGAGGCCGGTCAGTTCGACTGCATCGTGCTCGATCTCAAGCTCCCCAAGACGACGGGCTTCGCGCTGCTCGACCACCTCAAGGGCGACGAGCGGCATCGCACGACGCCGGTCATCGTCCACACGGGCAAGGAGCTCACGCGCCGCGAGGAGACGCGCCTGCGCCGCTACGCCGACTCGATCATCGTCAAGGACGCCGGCTCTCCCGAGCGCCTGCTCGACGAGACGGCGCTCTTCTTGCACCGCGCGCAGTCCGCGCTGCCGCCCGACAGCCGCCGCATGCTCGAGCAGCTGCATACGGCCGACGCCGTCCTGCCCGGCAAGCGCGTGCTGATCGTCGACGACGACGTGCGCAACGTCTTCGCGCTGACGAGCGCGCTGGAGGCCCGCGGCATGACGGTCCGCTTTGCCGAGAACGGCCGCGAGGCGATCGAGTCGCTCGACGCCGACCACGGCGTCGACCTCGTGCTGATGGACGTGATGATGCCCGAGATGGACGGCCACGAGACGACGCGCGCGCTGCGCGCCGACGCGCGCTTCGCCGAGCTGCCGATCATCTCGCTGACGGCAAAGGCGATGAAGGGCGACCGCGAGAAGTCGATCGCCGCCGGCGCCTCGGACTACATCACCAAGCCGGTCGACATCGAACAGCTCATCTCGCTCATGCGGGTGTGGCTCTACGGATGACCAGCGACGGCGGTCACGACGAAGCCCGTGAGCGCATCGAGATCGACCTGCTGCTCGAGGCCATCCAGCGCCGCTACGGCTACGACTTCCGCGGCTACGCGCTCGCCTCGCTGCGCCGCCGGTTGTGGCACCGCGCCTACGGCGAGGGGCTGCAGACCCTGTCGGGGCTGCAGGAGCGCGTCCTGCACGACCCGACCTGCATGGACCGCCTGCTGCGCGACCTGTCGATCAACGTCACGGAGATGTTCCGCGACCCGAGCTTCTACCGCGCGCTGCGCGAGCGCGTCTTCCCGCTGCTGCGCACGCATCCCTTCATCCGCGTCTGGAACGCCGGCTGCTCGACCGGCGAGGAGATCTATTCGCTCGCAATCGCCCTGCGCGAGGAGGGCCTGCTCGATCGCACGCGCATCTACGCGACCGACATCGACGACGCTGCGCTGGAACGTGCGCGCGCGGGCTCGTTTGCGCTCGACCGGATGCAGCGCTACACGGAGAACTACCAGCGCGCCGGCGGCAGCGATGCGTTCTCGACCTACTACACGGCCACGGGCGACAGCGCGCGCTTCGATCCCGCGCTCGCCACCGGTATCGTCTTCGCACAGCACAACCTCGTCACGGACGGTTCCTTCAACGAGTTTCAGCTCATCGTGTGCCGCAACGTGCTGATCTACTTCGGGCCCAAGCTCCAGGAGGAGGTGCTCGGGCTCTTCGGCGAGAGCATGACCCGCTTCGGCATCCTCGCGCTCGGCCGCAAGGAGTCGATCCGCCACTCGCGCCACGGCGACGAGTACGAGCCGCTCGTCGAGGCCGAGAAGATCTTCAGGCGGCGATCGTGAGCCGCGTGAGCATCGTCGCGATGGGCGCATCATGGGGCGGCCTGCGCGCCGTCGAGACCGTCCTCGGGGCGCTGCCGGCCGGCTTCGGCGCGCCCGTCGTGATCGCTCAGCACCGCCGCCACGACACGCCCGACGGGGTGCTCGTGCGGATGCTCGGCGAGCGCTGCGCGCTGCCCGTCTGCGAGGCCGAGGACAAGCAGTCGCTCGATCCCGGCGTCGTGCTCGTCGCGCCGGCCGACTACCACCTGCTCGTCGAGCCCGGCATGGTCGCGCTGTCGGTCGACGCACCGCTGAACTACAGCCGGCCGTCGATCGACATCCTGCTCGGCTCGGCCGCGGATGCCTACGGCGAGCGCGTGGCGGGCGTCGTCCTGACCGGCGCCAACGCCGACGGCGCGCTGGGACTCGCACACATCGCGGGACGCGGCGGGACGGCGATCGTCCAGGATCCCGAGACGGCGGAGCGGCGCGAGATGCCCGCCGCCGCGCTGTTCGCCACGCCGGACGCGCGGGTGCTCGCGCTCGAGCAGATCGGGCCCGCCCTGGCGGCGCTCGCCGGAACGCGCGCGGGATCGGCAACGTGAACACCGACACCGCGATCCTGCTCGTCGACGACCACGAGGAGAACCTGCTCGCGCTCGAGGCGATCCTCGAGCCGACGTCCTACCGGCTCGTGAAGGCGCGCTCGGGCGAGCAGGCGTTGAAGGCGATGCTGCAAGGGGACTTCGCGGCGATCCTGATGGACGTCCAGATGCCCGGCCTCGACGGCTTTCAGACGGCCGAGCTGATCCGCACGCGCGAGCGCACGCGCAGCGTGCCGATCATCTTCGTGACGGCGATCAGCAAGGCGCCCGAGCACGTCTTCCGCGGCTACGGAGCGGGTGCCGTCGACTACCTCTTCAAGCCGGTCGACCCGGTCGTGCTGCGCTCGAAGGTCGAGGTCTTCGGCGAGCTCTACGAGCGCGGCCGCGCGCTCGTCGAGCGCGAGGAGCTGCTGCGCGCGACGTTCGAGGACGCGCCGATCGGGATGGCCCGCGCGGGTGCCGACGGGCGGCTGCGCCACGTCAACCGCGCGCTGACCGAGACGCTCGGACGTGACGCCGCCGAGCTGCTCGGGCGCACGCTCGACGAGCTCGGTCCGCGGGCGGACGCCGCGATCGACGCCGAGCAGCGCGAGGAGCTGCTCGCCGGGCGCATCCCGGACTACGAGATCGAGCGCCGGCTGACCGGGCCGCGCGGGACGACGATCCCGGTTCTCGTCAGCGCCTCGCTCGCGCGGCCCTCCGGCGGCAGCCGGCCCGATCTCATCCTGCACCTGCAGGACCTGCGCGAGCGCCGCCGCGCACAGCGCGACCGCGAGCAGCTGATCCGCGCGCAGGCGGCGCGCGCCCACGCCGAGACGACCGCGGAGCGCCTGCGGATCATGCAGTCGATCGCGGTCGCGGCGCTCGGCGCGGAGGGCCTCGAGGAGCTGCTCGGCGAGCTGCTGGACCGGATCCTCGAGGCGCTCGACGTCGACCGCGCCGCGGTCGTGCTCACCGACGAGGCGCGGGCGGTCGTCGCGCGCGCAGCGGGCGGCGTCGACACGGTCGTCGCGCGCCAGGCGCGCGATCGCATCGACGACCTCGTCGAGCGCGTCGTCCGCGAGGGCGGACCGCTCGCGATCGCCGACGTCGCCGCCGACGGACTGGACGCGAGCTCGCTCGGCCCTGCGATCACGTCGCTGCTGGCCGTGCCGCTCTCCGACGGTGACCAGGTCATCGGCTCGATCCACGTCGGCACGCTCACGCGGCGCGACTTCGACGACGAGACGGCCGGCCTGCTGCGCCTGGCCGCCGACCGCGCGGGCCTGGCGATCGCGCGCACGCGGCTATATGAGCGCGAGCGCGGGATCGCGCAGGAGCTGCAGCGCTCGCTGCTGCCCAAGCGGATGCCGCCGGTGCCCGGCGTCGCGCTCGACGCGCGCTACCTGCCGGGCGTGAACGGGACGACGGTGGGCGGCGACTGGTACGACGCGATCGCGCTGCCGAGCGGCCGCGTCGCGCTCGCGATCGGCGACGTCGTCGGCCGCGGGATCGCGGCGGCGGCGACGATGGGCCAGATGCGCAGCGCGCTGCGCGCGATCCTCATGCAGGCCGACGACACCGGCGCGATGGCGGGACGGCTGAACCGCTTCGCGCACGCGCTCGGCTCCGAAGCGGTGATGACGACGGTCGTGCTCGCGATCCTCGAGCCGGCGACCGGCATGCTGCGCTACACGAATGCCGGCCATCCGCCGCCGCTGCTCGTCGCCGCCGACGGCAGCGCCCGCTTCCTCCTCGAGCCGCCCTCACCGCCGATGGGCGTGGTCGCGACGCCGCGCTACCGCGAGCACGCGACGGTGCTCGAGCCCGGCTCGACGATCGTCCTTTACACCGACGGGCTCGTCGAGGCGCCGAGCGAGGTGCTCGACGTCGGGCTCGACCGCCTGCTGCAGGCGGCGCGCGGCGCCGGAGCCGACGTCGCCGCGACCTGCGACCACCTGCTCGAGCGCGGCCTCAGCGGATCCGCGACGCGCTCGGACGACGTGACGCTGCTCGTCGTACGGATGAACGAGACGCTCGGCGACCGCGTGGACCTCGAGGTCTCGGGTCAGTCCGGCGGGCTCTTCGCGATGCGCCAGACACTGCGCCGCTGGCTCGGCGAGACCGCCGCCGACGTGGACGAGACCGAGGACATCATCATGGCCTGCAACGAGGCCTGCGAGAACTCCGTCGAGCACGGCTACGGGTTCGGCGACGACCTCTTCGACGTCTGCTTCGAGCGCGACGGCGGCGCGATCACGATCAGCGTGCGCGATCGCGGCAGCTGGCAGCCACCGCAGGACGAGCCCTTCCGCGGGCACGGCCTGCCGTTGTTATGCAAGCTGATGGACGAGGTCGACGTGCAGCCGAGGACGAGCGGCACGACGGTGATCCTGCGCCGGCAGCTGGCGGCGGGCCCGGCGCCCTCGCAGGCGGCGGATGAATCGCTGTCGCGGGGCTGAGCGCCGCTACTCCACCGCCCGCGCCACGGCCCGCACAAAGGGGGCCGCGAGCGGCTCGGCGCGGCGCACGGCCTCGGCGATGAGCAGGCCGACGACGACGTCGGCGACGTAGTGCTCGCCGAGGTAGACGATCGCAAACGCCGCCGCCGCGACGTACGTCCAGCCGATCGCGCCGTAGAGCGGGCTCACCTCGGCCAGGCCCATCGCGGTGATCGCCGCGGAGGAGATGTGGTCCGACGGCATCGCGCCCCAGGGGTTGCCCTGCGAGCTGCCCTCCTTCGGCGGCTGGCGCTTGAGCAGGTCGTAGACGACGAGCCGGGCGACGCGCTCGATCTCGCCGTCCATGCGCCCTTCCTTCTCCGACGCCCACCACGGTGGCGCCTCGGGGGCGAGGAAGTAGAACGGGCACGTGAGGTGGTAGGCCGCCGACAGGCGAGCGCCGGCGCGCGGCATGTACTCCTGATGGCGCACGAGCAGGTAGGCGAGCAGCACGTGCGGGAGAAACCAGGAGCCGTAGACGACCGTCACCGCGCGGTCCAGCGCCGTCACCTCGCCGCGCGTGCGCAGCGCGCGCTGCAGCCGCACGCCGGGCGGCACGCCGAAGCCGACGACCGTGTCGAAGCGGATCGGCTCGTCGATCCACAGCCGTCGGCGCAGTTCCTCCGGCTCGTCGTAGGGCAGCTCCCAGCCGAGCTTGAAGAGGTGCATGTAGGCGGCGGCGACCGCGACGTAGCGCCTGCGCCCCTTCGGCACCGCGAGCGCGCAGCCCAGCGGAGGCACGCAGCCCAGCGGCAGGGTCAGCGCGGGGTGCATCCCGATCCGGCGCCGTGCCGCGATCAGCCCGACGGCGACGGGCACCGACGCCGCGGCGACCACGCTCCACCCGCGATGGGCGCGCAGACGGCGGTTGACGGCATCCGAGGCGCCGTCGAGCAGGCGCTGCAGCGAAGACGACGGGAGACCGTCAGGTCCCCGCCGCCGGTACGTGCTCGGCCGGGTCGACATGACCGCAGCCTGCCACACGACGGGCATTGGTGCGTCGTGCGGATGCGCACGACGAACGCGACTACGCCATCGCCTTGCCGACCGCGTCGAGCACTCGGTCGGCCTTGAAGGGCTTCACGACGAAGTCCTTCGCGCCGGCCTTGATCGCCTCCAGCACCTTGCGCTCCTGGCCCAGCGCGGAGCACATGATGATCCGCGCGCCCGGATCCAGCGCGATGATCTCCCTGAGGGCGGTGAGACCGTCCATCTCGGGCATCGTGATGTCGAGGGTCATGAGCTCGGGCTGCAGGTCCCGGTAGCGGGCGATCGCCTCGGCGCCGTTGGACGCCTCCCCGATCACCTCGTGTCCGCCCCGGCGGAGGGCATCGCTGACGACCTTGCGCATGAAGGCGGCGTCATCGACGACAAGCACGCGTGCCATGTCGATCAGTCTCCTTTCCCGGGGGTGGCTTCGAAGTCCACCGTGTCGATGCTGACGGCCCATTCGTCGCCGTCAAGGGTCACGAGGCGGCCGGTCGCGAAGCGCCGTCCGTTGACGTACAGGTCGATCGGGTCCTCGAGCTCGCGATCGAGCTCGACGACCGCGCCCGGCGCGAGCGACACCGCGCGCCGGATCGTCATGCTCACCCGGCCGAGCTCGGCCGCGACGCGCACGCCGACACCATCAAGCAGGTCCGACGGCATGACGGTCGTGCCACTCGGGCCGCTGTGCCACCCCGCGTCCTCGTCGGCGACGGGATGCTCCGCGTCGAGGTCGTCGAGCGCGCGCGTCATCCGCACGACGAACGCGTGCGGGATGAGCTGGACGAGGCGGCAGGAGTGGCCGAGCAGGTCGATCGAGACCGAGACGACGGAGGTCGCCGGGTCCTTCTGCGCGAGCGCGTCGGCGGCGGCCGCGATGACGCGCGTCTCGGGCGCCGCGATCGCGACCTCCTGGCCCAGCACGGCGCTCGCCGCGGCCGCGGCCGCGGCCATCATCTGGTTGGCGAGCTCGCCAGCGGCCGACAGCTCGAGCTCGGTCAGCTCGGTCCCCGGATCGGGATTGGCAGCCGCAGGATCGGCGCCGCCCATCGCGGCGGCCAGCGCCCGCGCCGCGGGCAGCGGCATGATGAAGAGGTTGCCGCCGGTGACGCCGTCGATGTAGGAGACATCGCCGACGACGGCGGGGAGCGGGACGCCCGCGACGGGGTCCTCCTCGCTGTCGAGGACGACCGGTGGGTGCGTCGTGACGGCGCCTGGGCAGTACGCCTCGAGCGCGCCGGCGACCGCGGCACCGGTCGATTCGCCGATCCGGGTGAGTGCTTCTTCGGGGGTCATGCGTCCTCCTCGACAGGTCCGAGAATGCCGACCGCACGGCGGCGCCCGTTGCGTCCGAGCTTCGCGCGGTGCAGTCCGATCGCGTCGGCGTACAGCGTCACCGCGCCCTCCTCGGTGGCGCCGTCGAGACGCAGGATGTCGCCGGGACGCAGCGCGAGCACCCGCCCGAGCGGCATGTCGACGGAGCCGACCTCGGCGCGCAGCTGCACGACGACCTCGCCCATCGCCTCGCTGACCGCGACAGCGGCGTCCGCCGCAAGCTCGGCGTCGTGCTCCAGCGGCGGGCTCGTCCTGAGCACCGGCTCGATCGCGCGATGCGGGATCAGCAGCACCATCGTCGACGACGTCTGGCCGACCTTGAACTCGAACGTCATCGCGAGCGTCGGCTCGCTGAACGGCGCAAGCTGCGCAGGCGCACGCTCGGTCTCGAGGTCGAGCAAGCCGAACTGCAGCTCGGCGAGATCGTTGAAGGAGAGCGACAGCTCGTCGAGCAGCGTCTGGAAGATCCGCGCGACGAGCGCGCGGTCGACATCGGTCAGCGTGCGCTCGACGGTACGCTCTCCGGTCTTCCCGCCGAGCACGCGCTCGAGCAGCCCGAGCAGCAGCGTCAGCTCGGCGGTGATGAGCATCCGCCCGTCGATCGGCGCGACCTCGATGATCCCGAAGACCGAGCGCCGCGGGATCTCGTCCAGCGCGTTGGCCCACGTCAGCTGTGCGGTGTCGATGATCTCGACCGAGATCGGCGCGCGCAGCTCGGCGGACATCCTCGTCGAGACACCGCGGCAGAAGTTCTCGTGGGCGCGCTCGAGGCGCCGCTGCTGATCGGTCGTGAACTTCGACGGCCGCGTGAAGTCGATCTTGCGCACGCGCCGGCGCCGCGACGCCGGTGCCTGGGCGTCAACGTCGGGCAGCTGGCCCTCCTTCGCCGCGGCGACGAGCGCCGCGACCTGATCCTCCGACATCACGCCTGCGCCGCTCATCGCGAGGACCTGCCTTCCGATTCGACATTGACGAAGTTCCGGTGACGGCGCGTTGTCATGCCACCACCGCCATCCGGCCGAACAGCGCCATCTCGCTGCCGCCCGCGATCCGCGCGGTCACGAGCGCGTCGCCGACGCGGACGCGGATCGTGCGGCCGCTGGCGCCGCCGGTGTCCGCCGCGACGACCGCGATGTTCGCGGCCCGCAGCGCGGCGCGGACGGCGTCCTCGTTGCGCGCCCCGACGTGCGCATCGCTTGCGCCTCCCGCGCCGAACATCTGCGCGCCGCCGACGATCACCGCGCTCAGGCGCTGTGCGCCGAGCGCCTTGACCTCGTGCAGGAGCGCGGGCACGCCGCTGTCGGCGAACGTCCCCGGCGGACGGCCGTCGGGGTCACCCGGTCCGGGCAGCATGATGTGCGCCAGGCCCGCGACGCCGGCGCCCGCGTCGACGAGCGCCAGGCCGATGCACGAGCCGAGGCCGATCGACACGAGCACGGCGGCGGGATCCGCCGACGCCACAAGTTCTCCCATACGCACGCTGATGTCCCCCATCGCCGGACTAACCGAGTCCGAGCTGGCCGAGTAGGCCGTCGATGCCCGCGGCCGACGGGATGAGCAGAAACGACAGCGCGCAGGACCGGCCCTCGATGATGAGCGTCGAGTCGAGCATGAGCGCGACGTCGCCGGCACCCGCGCTGATCGCGAGGATCGAGCCCACGATCGCGCCGAGCATGTCGACGACCTGCTCGGGCGGGCCGAGCCCGATCGTCATGCCCGTCGTGTCGCCGAGCGCACCGAGATAGGACGCGCAGAGGATGTTGACGACCTCGCCGAGCGCGGAGGCGGCGTACTCGCTGTCGGTCTCCAGGCCCAGGAGATCGCAGAGCGTCGCCACGTCCTCCTCGGGGAAGAGCATCAGCGCGGTCGCCGTGAGATCGCCGTCGAGCGGGATCGCCACGCCGGTCACGCACAGCTCGGCGGGGCCCGTCGCGTCGATCGCGTCGGCGAGCGGCAGCGCAGCCGCCGTCGGGACGGTGACGTCGATCGGCATGCCGAGCAGCATCGACAGGGACGTCGCGGCCGTCCCGGCGCCGATGTTGGCCAGCTCGCGCAGCGCGTCGAGTTCGATCTCGGTGTAGTGGGTCCTCACGGCGACTCTCCTCTCAAGCGGCGATCTGTTGGGTCGGCGCCACGATGCTCAGGGCGTCGCAATCGACGATCAGGGCAATCTGGCCGTCGGCCAGCACGGCGCCGCCGGACAGGGCCGGGCGCTCGCTGACGGCGGCCGGCAGGGCGCGGACGACGAGCTCGCGCTGGCCGACGAGCAGCTCGCAGCCAAGCGCGACGTCGACCGCCCCGCAGCGCACGATGACGGCGTGGTGCTGGCCCGCGACGGGCGCGTGGCCGACGGCCTCGTTGAGGTCGCGCAGCGCCAGCACGCGCTCGGAGAGCGAGAGCATCCTGCGTCCGGCGACCGAGCGCACGGCGTGGTCGGCGAGACGCACCGTGCGCTGGACGCGCTCGATCGGAATCGCGAACGGCAGGCCGCCGGACTGCACGAGCAGCGCGGACATGATCGCGAGCGTCAGCGGCAGGCGGATCTCGGATGTCGTGCCGACGCCCTGCACCGAGGTCAGCGTCGCCTCGCCGCCGAGCCCGCGGATCGTCGCGCGAACGGCGTCCATGCCGACCCCGCGGCCGGACACCTCGCTCGTCGTCTCGGCGGTGCTGAAGCCCGCGGTGAAGAGCAGCTCGGCGGCGCGAGCCTGGTCGATCGCGGCGATCTGGTCGGCGCTGATCAGGCCGCGCTCGCAGGCCTTGCGCGCGACGCGCTCGGGATCGATCCAGCGGCCGTCGTCGCGCACGGAGATGACGATGCTCGAGCCCGCGTGGCGCGCGGAGATCTCGATGGTGCCGGTCGCCGGCTTGCCCGCGGCGACGCGCTCGTCGGCGGTCTCCATGCCGTGGTCGAGCGCGTTTCGCAGGAGGTGCACGACCGGATCGCCGAGCGCGTCGATGACGGTCCGGTCAAGCTCGGTGTCCTGGCCGGAGAGGACGAGCTCGACCTGCTTTCCGAGCTTCGACGACAGGTCGCGGACGAGCCGCGGGAAGCGCAGGAAGACGGCCTCGACGGGAATCATGCGCACCTGCATGACCATCGCCTGCAGCGCCTGCGAGGTCCGCGTGAGGTCCTGCATCGCGGCGACGAGGCCCGGCACCTGGGCACCCGCGGCGAGCGCCTCGACGTGCGTGCGGTAGACGACGAGCTCGCCCATCGCGTGCATGAGCGCATCCAGGCGCTCGGAGTCGACGCGGACGGTGCTCGAGCGCCTGCGCGTGCCACCGGCCGCGGCGGCGACGATCGGCACGACCTCGGCCTCGCGCGGCTCGGTCACCGCGGTGACCTCGGGGACGCCGGCGACGTCGGCGACGGACGCGAGCGCCTGCGCGACCACGGGCTCGGCCGCGTCGCTTGCGACCCAGGCATCGACCCGCCGGCCGGCGAACGCGTCGACCTCGGACTCGCTGGGCGTCGAATGCAGCAGCTCGCCGTGCGCCTCGAGCGCATTGAGGACCATGAAGGCGCGCACGGCCGGCATCGGCGCCTCCTGCTCGAGGTGCACGCAGACGCGCAGCACGCGGCGCCCGTCGGCGCGCTCGAAGAGATCGGACGGGGGTGCGCCGCCGGCCTGCCGCGTCGCGGCCTGGACGGGCGTGCGCGCGCGGGTCAGGCTGTCGAGGCGCTGTACGAGCGGCTCGGCGGCGAGCTGCTCGGCGCCGGTCGCGTCGATCGCCTCGACTGCGCCCTCGAGCGCGTCGAGGCAGGCGAAGAGGACATCGATCACGGGCCGCTCGAGGCCGCCCGTACGCTGGCGCAGCAGCTCGAAGACGTCCTCCATCTTGTGCGTGAGCGCCGCGATGCCGTCGAAGCCCATCGTCGCGCTCATGCCCTTCAGCGAGTGCGCGATGCGGAAGATCTCGTCGACGGTCTCGCGGTTGCCGGGATCCTCCTCGATGCGCACGACGGCGAGGTTGAGGTGCTCGAGATGCTCGCGCGTCTCGGCGAGGAAGAGCGGGAGGTAGGCCTCGAGCTCCATCACGAGACCCTGCGATAGATGAACGGGTACGCGATCTCGAGGCCGAGCCTGGCGGGCTCGGAGATGCGCTCGGTCGAGCCGACCATGAGGTAGCCGCCGGCTTGAGCGCCGCCGCCAGCCGCGCGTGCAGCGCGTCCTTGACGTCGGCCGTGAAGTAGATGGCGGTGTTGCGGCACAGCACGAGGTCGTAGGCCTGCTGCGGCATGCGCATCGCGAGCAGGTCGCCGGTGTCGAAGCGACAGCGGGCCTTGAGCGTGGCATCGGCGTGCAGCACGCCGTCGAGCTCGGCGAACCAGCGCGCGAGCGGCATGCGCGGTACGTCACGCGCGTCGTCGATGCTGAAGACGCCCGCGCGGGCGCGCTCGACGACCCGGCGGTCGATGTCCGTGCCGAGGATCTCGGTCCGCACGCCGGGGATCGCCTCGGCGCAGACGGCAGCAAGCGTGTACGCCTCGGCGCCGTACGAGCAGCCGGCGCTCCAGGCCGTGAAGCGCACGTGGCCGGCGAACTCGGGCAGGACGGCGTGCCGCAGCACCTTCCACTGCTCGGGGTTGCGCCACAGTTGCGAGACGTTGATCGTGACGCGGTCGAGGAACGCGTCGAGCTCCGCCGCCGAGCCGCCGAGAACGCCGACGTACTCCTCGAGCCTCGTGATGCCGCGGCGCTCGGCGAACGTCCGGATGCGCCGCTCCATCTGGCCGCGCTTGTACTGCGCGAGGTCGATCCCGCAGAGGCGGCGCACCGCGGTGCAGAAGGCGCCGTACTCGTCGGCGCGCAGGTCGAGCGTGCCGATCGCGGCGGCCTGCGATCGCACGGTCATGCCGCACACTCCGCTGCGATCGCCTGTGGAAGCTCGTGAAGCGCGAGCTCGGCGTCGGCGAGGTTGGCCTCGGACACCGCGCGCGGCATGCCGTAGACGCTGCAGGTGGACTCGGCCTCGACGAGGATCCGGCCGCCGGCCGCCCTGACGGCGTGGGCGCCGTCGAGGCCGTCCCGGCCCATGCCCGTGAGGATGACGAGCAGCAGGCGCCGGCCGAAATGGCGCGCTGCGTCGACGATCGTCAGGTCGGCACGCGGGCGCAGGCCGCCGATCGGGTCCTCGGTCTCCGAGAGACCGATCATGCCGCCGGCGAGCAGGTGCATGTGGCTGCCGCCGGGCGCGATGAAGACGTCGTCGCGCGTGACGATGTCGCCGTCGGCGGCTTCGCGCACGTGCAGCGCGCTGGCCTTGTCGAGCCTCGCCGCGAGCGGCGCGGTGAAGCCGGCCGGCATGTGCTGGACGATCAGGGTGCCGGCACCGAGCGGGCTGGGGAGCTGGGGCAGCAGCTCGCCGAGCGCCTTCGGGCCGCCGGTCGAACAGGCGATCACGACGAGCGGCGGGCGGCCGCCACCGGCACGGTGAGCTCTGCCGCTGGCGCGGATCCGCGCCGGCGACGCGACGGCGGGCACGGCCGGCCGCGGGCGCATGGAGGCCGCGGCGGCGGCGTGGGCCTTCGTGCCGATCTCGCCCAGGAAGACGGACACCGAGAGGCCGGCCTGAGGCTTGACGACGAGGTCGAACGCGCCTTCGGCGAGCGCGTCGACGGCGCGCGCGCCGTGCTCCGGTGAGAACGCCGAGACGACGACCACGACGGTCGTCAGGTCCGTCGTTCGCAGTGCCGCGAGGACGCCGATGCCGTCGCGGCCGGGCATCGCGAGATCGAGCGTCAGGACGTCGGGCCGGTGGCGGCGGCAGAGCGCGAGCGCCTCGTCGCCGTCGGCGGCCTCGCCGACGACGCTGACGCCGGCCGTCTCGAGCGCCTGGCGCAGGAGACGGCGCATGAAGCCCGAGTCGTCGGCGATGACGACCCGCGGCGGGATTGCGAGTTGCGTGGCCACTGAGGGAAGCGGCTTTGAGCTCGTCTACGCGGCCCTGGCGAGGGCGTCGCCGGCAGCGGTAGCGGGGTGGGTCGTCGCGGCGGCGTCGGCCGGTTCGGCCGCGAAGATCGCGGCGGGATCGAGCAGTGCGACGAGCCGATCGCCGACCTTCGCGATCGCCTGGAGGCAGGCGGCGCCGGCGGCCGGGACCTCGTCGAAGGCGGCGTGCGTGAGCGTCAGGACCTCCTCGACGTCGCCGACGATGAGGCCCGCCAGGTCGTCGCCGCTCTCCACCATGACGATCTTGCTGGCGACGGCGCCAGCGTCGAGACCAAGCCGCAACGCGAGGTCGTAGACGGGGACGATCTTGCCGCGCAGGCTGATGACGCCCTTGATCCAGGGCGTCTGCGACGCCACGCCACGCGGCTCGGTGTAGCGGATGATCTCCTGGACGTGGGTGATCGGCAGCGCGTACTCCTCCTCACCGAGCGAGAAGACGACGAGCTGGATGGTGCAATCGCTGGACATGGTGGTGTCGAAAGGTCCTTGGCCGGGGGCGCTTGGGTAGTCGGCCGCGCCCGGATCAGCTTGAGCGGCTGGAAGACCGGGGGACGTTCGTTCCGGCGGCCCGCGTGCGGCGGGCCTGCACGCCGCGCGGGTGCGGGCTCAGCCGTCCTGCATCCACGTGCGGATCTGCTGCGCCACGCGCTCGGGCTCGCGCTCGGCGAGCTCCTCGACCTGCTGGCGCTCAGCGTTCTCCGCACGTTCGGGCAGCGCCGACGTGCGCGGGCTCTCGAGATGGGCGAGCGTCGTGGGCGCTTCGATCTCGCGCAGCCACTGCGGCTCGCGCATGAGCATCTCGCCCTCGCGGCGGCGCAGCTGGCGAGCGCTGAAGAACAGGAAGGCGAGCAGGCCGAGGCCGGCGGCGGCGTACTTCGCGTAGCCGATCATGCCACCGCCCGGGCCGGCGGGGGCCGCGGCCGCGGGAGGCTTGGCGAATGCGATCTGGCTGACGGCGATCGAGTCGCCGCGTGCGAGATCGATCCCGGCCGCGCTGGAGACGGCGCTCTGCAGCGCGGGGATCTCCGTCTTGGGCACGGACTTGTCGACGATCAGCGCGAGGTTGAGCTTGTTCACCGCACCGGGCGCGACCTTCGTGCGCACGACGGTCTTGTCGACGCCGAACTGCGTCGTGCTCGACTTGCGGTCATAGCCCTGGCCGGCGGCGCCCGCGGCGCCCGCCGTGTAGCCGGGGATGTTGCCGGTCGTCCCGCTGGTGCCGCCCGCGCCCGAGCCGCCCTTGAGCTTCTCGCTCTCGACGGTCTCCTTCAACGGCGTGCCCTTCTTCGCGTACAGCAGCTCGTCCTTCGTGGCCTCGTCGGCGTTGACGTCGGCGCTGACCTGAACCTCGGCCTTGCCGGGCCCGACGGTGCGCGTGAGCAGCGCGCCGAGGCCGGCCTCGACCTGCGCCTCGTAGCGCGCCTGGACGGTCTGCTTGGAGACGCCGCCGCCGGCGCTCTCACCGCGCGGCCAGAGCAGCTCGCCCGCGCCGTCGGTGATCGAGACGTTGCCGGGCTTGAGCCCCTTGACGCTCGAGGAGACGAGCTGCGCGATGCCGCGCACCGCGCCGGGATCCAGCCCGCCGGCCGAGCCGGTCAGCAGCACGGCCGCCGTCGCGGGCGTCGAGGACTCCGAGAAGAGCTGGTCCTCGGCGAGCACGAGGCGCACCTGCGCGCCGTTGACGCCCTGGACCTCGTCGATCGTCTTGGAGATCGAGCCCTCGAGCGCGCGCTGGTAGGTGACCTGCTGCTGAAAGTCGCTCGTCCCGATCTTCTGCTTGTCGAAGAGCTCGAAGCCGGGCTGCGTGCCCGAGCCGCCGCCGAGCCCCTTGCCGGCGAGCGCGATCCGCGCCTGCGCGGTCTGCGCCTTCTCGACGGCGAGCGCGGTGCCGTTGTTGCGCAGCTCGTACTTGATGCCCTGCTCGTCGAGCGCGGCGGCGACCTTGCCGGTGTCGGCGGGATCCATGCCGGTCGAGACGAGCGAGTAGCTCGGGCGGCTGGCGATCTGCATGCCGAGGAAGATGATCGCGACGAGCGCGAGCGCGCAGCCGACGAGGACGATGCGGCCGCGAGGGGTCACGTTGGCGAGAAGAGCTGGCATCGGTTCCTTGCCCTAGACCTGCATGTGAAAGATGTCCTGGATGGCGTCGACGGCCTTCGTGCGAATCTGCCCCGCGAGCTCCATCGACAGCCGCGCGCGATCGACGGCCATGATGACCGCGGTCGGGTCGGACGCCGTGCCGGCCGCGAGCGCGCGGGCGCCCTCCGCAGCCTCGGTCTGCGTCTTCTCGAGCGCGCCGATCTGGTCGGCCAGCATGCTGCCGAAGTCGCCGCCGGCGGTGCCCTCGGCAGCGCCGGGCGCGACGATCGTGCCGCCGTCGCCGAGCTCGACGGCCCACTCGCCGCCGCTGATCCCGAAGCTCGGATCGACCGGGATCGCCGGCATCAGCGCAGGATCTCGAGCGTCTTGCTGAACATCTGCTTGGACGTCTGCATGACGGTGACGTTCGCCTCGTAGCCGCGCGAGGCGCTGATCAGGTCGACCATCTCGGTGACCGGCTGGACGTTCGGCATCGAGACGTAGCCGCGCGGGTCGGCATCGGGATGGCCGGGGTCGTAGACGAGGCGGTTGGGCGTCGCGTCCTGCGCGATCTCCGCGACCCTGACGCCGGTCGTGTTGGTGCCCTTCATCGCGCCGCGGAGCGTGGAGCCGAAGTTCGAGGGGACGGCCTCCTGCAGGACGACGACCTTGCGCCGGTAGGGCTGACCGTCGGCGCCGCGCGTCGTCTGCGCGTTGGCGAGGTTCTCCGCCGTCACGTCCATCCGCATCCGCTCGGCGGACAGCCCGCTCGCGGCGGTGTCGATCGCGTCGAAGAGGCTCATCAGGCGACGCCCATCGCTGAGCGCAGGACGTCGGTGCGGCCGCGAGCGACCGAGACGAGCGTCTCGTACTCGAGGGCATTGGCGGCCATCGTCGCCGACTCGACGTCGATGTCGACGCCGTTGCCGTCGGCGCGCATCGGGCCGGTCGTGGCGGTCGCGGGGCTGAAGGCGGCCGTCTTGACGGCCTCCATCGGCGCGTCGGACGCGAGCGCGGCGCGCAGCGTCGTGTGAAAGTCGACGTCCTTGCGCTGGTAGCCGGGCGTGTTCGCGTTGGAGATGTTGCCGGCGATCGTCGCCTGCCGCATCCCGGCGCCCGAGATCGCGCTCTGCAGGCCCAGTTGTGTCGTATCGAAGAGGTTCATCTGACTCCTTCCGCCGGGCCGGTAGTCGGCGGGGGCCGGCGGTCCTTGAGCGGTTCGTGGTGCCTGTGCGTTCGGTCGTTGAGCTCGCGGGGGCGGGCGGGGCAGCGCAGCGACCGTCAGCCCGCGAGATCCAGTCGCGCCCGTGCGGGCGCCGGCGCGATCGCCGTGCCGCTGCCGTAGCCACGCACGGCCACACGCCCTTGCGACAGCGCGCCGAGCTCTCGGCGCAGCTCGTCGGCACCACCGGCGAGCAGCGTGCTCGTCCGGGCCTGAATGGCGGCGGCCCGCTCGAGCACGAGCGCGACGCAGGCGGGCGCGACCGCCGGCAGCCGAGCGATGACAGCGCGCCGCAGCGCATCCAGCGCCGCGAGCTGCGCCCACTCACCGCCGACGACCAGCGCATGCTCGCGCTCTACGAGCGCAAGCAGGTCGTCGTAGACATCCATCACGCAGCGGGCACGGGCGCCATCGACGCCGCTGCCTGCGCCCACGCCTCGCGCAGCTCGCCCAGCAGGTGATCGACCTGCGAGAGCTTCTCGGGGTCGCGCTCGCGCAGCCCTTCGGCGAGATGGCGACGGCTGAAGACGTAGATCCCCGCCAGGCGCTCGGCAACCTCGCCGGCCTCGAGGTCCAGCGTGCACTGCAGCTCGTCGATGATCGCGGTGGCGCGGTCAAGCCGCTCACCGGACTCGGCGACGCTTCCGTCGCGCATCTCCGAGATCGCCTGCAGCAGGAATCGGTGGCAGCCGTCGTAGAGCATGATGACGAGCTGCTCGGGCGGCGCGGTCAAGATCGCGCTCTCGCGGTAAGAGGCGTGGGAACTGGTCGCGTAGGCGTTCATAGTCCTCTCGATGGGTCGGCCCGCCGGGGGGCGGCGGGGCTGTAACGGTCCCTTCTGTCATCGGCCGAGGGGGCTGCCAATTGAGCCCGGAGCCAGGCTCAGGCCCGATCAGTTCGACAGCGAGGAGAGCTGCGAGGAGAGCTGCGACTGCGTGGCCTGGCTTGCGGCGAGCGCGGACTCCATCGCGGCGAACTGCGCCCGCAGCCGCTTCTCGCGGTCGGCGAGCCGCACGTCGGTGCGCGCGATCGCGTCGGCGAGGCGCTTGCGCTCCACCGTGACGCCGCCGAGCGCCTCTGTGACGCGCGCCCCCGCAACCGGCGTGACGACATCCGACAGGCGCTGTCCCAGGCTGTTGAGGGCCGTGCGCAGCGTTTCGGGATTGCCCGCCAGCGCCGCCGTCAGCTTCGTGTCGTCGACCTTCAGCTTGCCGGCGACTGCCTCGGCCGAGAACGACGAGGTGCCGCTCGAGGCGCCCGTCGAGATCCCGAACATCGACAGGTCGCCGATCTGCGATCGCATCGCGGCGAGCGCGCCGGTGAGCATCGAGTCGCCGCGGAACAGGCCCTTGACCGCGTCGGCGGTCGTCGTCGGGTTCTTGACCCGGTCCTCGGAGAGCTTGCCGCGGACGAAGTCGACCGCGGTGTTGTAGGCGCTGACGAACGCGGTGACCTTTGCCTTCACGGCGGCCGTGTCGGGCGCGGGATCGGTGACGGTGATCGAGACCGGCGCCGTCGTCGTCGCCGTCAGCGTCAGCTCGACGCCGAGGATCGCATCCGTGATGACGTTCGACGACGACGACCGCGGGGGGCCGTTGTCGACCGTGTAGGCGGCGTTCGAGCCGGCGCGCGCGTAGGCGGCGTCCTCGGCGAGCAGCGGCGTGGCGGCGAGGCTGAAGTCGCCGCTCGCGCCGCCCGTGCGGCTCGTCAGGACGAGCTTGCCGCTGGCGACGACCGCCGAGACCGGCGCGTCGGCGCGGTCGTTGATCGCCGCGGCGACCGCCGACGCGGTGCTGTCGGGATCGACGGCGAGCGAGAAGGAGCCGATCGTGATCGTCTGCGGCGCGGCGCTGGACGTGTACGTGAAGGCGTGCTGGGCGGTCACGGCGAGCGCCGTGACCTCGATCAGGCGCGTCCCGGGCGCGGCGCTCGCGTCAGCGCGCGCGGCGATCCGCGCCGGGTCGCTGGAGGTGAGCTTCTGCACCTTCGACCAGGTCGTCGAGCTCTTCAGCGCGTTGGCGGCGTCGCGCACCGCGCCGAGCTTCGTCGCGAGGTCGGTCAGGCCGGTCTTGCGGCCCTCGGCGCGAAGATCCGCGAGCTCCAGGCGGGTCCGCGACTGGCCCTCGGCCGCCATCAGCTGGGTGATGATCGAGTCGGTGTCGATCCCCGATGCCAGGCCGCTGAGCGCAAGTCCACTCATCGCGCGACTCCGAACATGGGGGCGCCGGTCACGATCTCCAGCGCGTGCGAGGGCGTGAGGCGCTTCAGGACGATTCCGTCGATCTCACAGAGCAGCACCTCGACGCGGGCCGGCGACGGCGCGAGCGAGAAGCGCAGCTCGCGGCCGGCCTCGTGCAGCTGACGTGCGACCTCGCCCGCCACGCGCATCGCGAACAGCGCCTCGGCAGACGGCGTGCCGGCCGGCTCAGCGTACGTCGGGTAGTCGTCGACGGGATATGACGAGGCGTCGATGGGCATCTGGGTTCCTCCTGGAATGGTCAACGTCGCCTCTTCCGTGAGCCGACGGTGCTGCGTGACCACCGTGGTCGGCCGCAGCGGGGCGACCTTGAGATGCGTGCCTGCGTATGGGGTCTGGACCCCAGTGGCCGCTCCAGCCGGTAGGCCGCGGGCGTCCGCGTCTACCCGGCGTCGGCGAGCAGGCGCTGGGCGAGCGAGGCGAACAGGCGCCGCACCTCGACGATCTCCTCGCGCGGGCACGAGCGGCGCGCCAGCGCGCGCGTCGTGGTCTCGGCGAAGCGCTCGATCGCAAGGTGGCGCTCGAGCAGCGACGCGCCGCTGCGCTCGGCCGCCCGCATGAGCGCGCCCGTCGCCTCGTGCAGCATCTCGTAGTTCGCCGTCTCGGCGGCCGACGCGAGCGCGCCGAGCCAGCGCTCGGCGCCGGCGACACCATCGGCGTCAGCGAAGAAGCCCGCCCGCAGCTCGCCGTAGAGGCCGCGCCAGCTCAGCTCCGCGAGCTGAGTTCCGTGGCTCTCGGCGAGGCCGGCGAGGCTCGGCAGCGCCCGCCGCGGCGCCTGCGCCGGAGCGATCGCGGGACTGCCCCGCTCGGCGAGCAGCCGACGCACCTCGGACGAGGAGAAGCGGCGATGCCCGCCGGCAGTGCGCGTCGCGCCGAGGCGCCCGTCGTCGGCCCAGCGCCGCGCGGTCGTCGTCGAGATGCCGAGCACGCGGGCGGCCTGACCGAGGCTCAGGGTCGCGATGCGCGACGACGATCCGCCCGCTGCCAGCGGCGCGGCCGCGACAGCGGGGGCCGGCGTCGCATCCGCGGCGACCGGCGCGTTCGGGGCCGGCCGCGTCGCCTCGAGCAGGTCCGTCCAGGTGCGCCCGGAGCGCACGAGCGCGAGCGCCGCGCTGGACGACAGCGGCGCGGCGAAGAGCTCGCCCTGCGCGCGGTCGAGGCCGAGCGAGCGCAGCAGCCGCAGCTGCTCCTTCGTCTCGACCTTCGCCGCCGTCATCGGCAGGCCGAGCGAATCGCCCATGCCGATCATCGCCTCGACGAGCCGCGCGTCGCGCGTGCCGTGGCCGAGCTCGGTCAGAAACGACGAGTCGACCTTCAGCGCGTCGAACGGCAGCTGGCGGATCGCGGCCAGCGACGAGTAGCCGGTGCCGAAGCGATCGAGCGCGATGCGCACGCCGACGGCGCGCAGGTCGTCGAGCTGGGCCACCGCGGCCTGACCCTCGCCGGTGAACATCGTCTCGGCGATCTCGAGCACGAGCTTGCCGGGTTCCAGGCCGCTGTCCTGCAGCGCGCGCGCGACGGTGCCCGCAAGCCCCGGCGCGGCGAAGTGCCGCGCGGAGACGTTGACGTGGATCGCTGGCACGGGCGCGGCGGGGTCGTCGGCGAGCACGCTCTTCCAGCACGCGAGCTCACGGCAGGCGATCGAGAGGATCTCGGCGCCGAGCGGGACGGCGAGGCCGGTCGCTTCCGCCGCCGCGAGGAACTGGGCGGGCGCGAGCAGCCCGTGGTCGGGGTGCTGCCAGCGCACGAACGCCTCGACGGCGACGATCGCCCCGCTGTGCAGGTCGACGATCGGCTGGTAGTGCAGGCGCAGCTCGCCGTCGGTCAGCGCGCGCCGCAGGCCCTGCTCGATCTCGGCGGCGTGCAGGAGCCGGCGGCGCATCCCCGGCGTCGCCATCTCGGCGCGGCCCCCGCCACGCTCGCGGGCACGGATCGCTGCGGCGGAGGCGGTCCGCATCAGCTCGGCGACGTTTCCGGCGCCGCGCTCGGTCAGCACGACGCCGATGCTCGCGCTCACCGTCAGCTCGCGCCCAGCGGCGAGCATCGGCTCGCGCAGCGCGGCCCCGATCCTGTCGGCGAGCTCGAGCACCTCGGCGTCGGACTCGACGTCCGGCACGAGCACGCCGAAGTCGTCGCCCGCAAGCCGCCCGGCGGTCGCGTCGGCGGGCAGCACGCCTCGCAGCCGCGCGCCGGCGCCGACGAGCACCTCGTCGCCGGTGCGGTGGCCGAAGCCGTCGTTGAGCCTGGAGAAGCCGTCGAGGTCGACGAACAGCTGGCCGGTCTCGCGCTGGCCGCGGCGCGAGCGCTCGAGCGCCTGCTCGAGACGGTTCTCGAACAGCGGCCGGTTCGCCAGCCCGGTGAGGGGGTCGTGCAGCCCCAGGCGCGTGATCTCCTGATCGGCGCGCCAGCGCGCGACGGCCGTGCCGACGACGTTCGCGATCGCCTGGGCGAAGCCGACCTCCTCGACGCCGAGCGCCGTCGCGTCGGCGGCCGCGAGCGCGAGCAGGCCGGTGACGGCGCCGTTGTCGCCCTGCAGCGTGACGCAGAGCACCGAGCGCATGTCCTGGAGGAAGAGCAACCCGGTCGCGGCGAGGTCGACGAGCTCGGCGTCGTGCAGGAGCAGCGAGCCGTTGCATGCGACGGTGCGATGCAGCAGCTGCGCCTGCGCCCCGCCGGCGGGCTCGCCGTGGCCGGCGAGCGGGCCGAGGCCGATCGCCGCCTCGCGCCGCATGCCGCCGTCGGGCTCGACCTCCAGCGCGATGCCGCGCTCGACTGCAAGGCCCTCGACGAGCGTCGCCAGCGCGTGGGCGACGAGGTCGGGCGGGGCGATGCCCGTGAGCGCCGTCTGGCCGAGCGCGACGACGAGCGCCTGGCGTGCGATCCGCTCGTGACGCTCGCGCTCGGCGAGCTTGTGGTCGGTGAGGTCGCGAACGAAGCCCGTGTACATCGCGGTCGGCCCCGCGCCCGCCATCCGCGTGACCGCGAGCTGGACGGGGAACCGCGCGGCGGAGATGACGAGGTCCGTGGCCACTCTCACACTCGTCGGCTGGAATCTCGAATCGCTTGAGTCTTTGCCACGCGCGTACTCACTGTAGGCGCTCCGCGGTCGCGATCAGTGGCACGATCGTTCGGTGAAGCCCGGCCCGCCACCGCTCGCCGACGCCGCCGATCCGCTCGGCAAGCTCCAGCGCGGGCTCGGGTCCGGATACCTCTGGGTGCTCGACGCCGACCGCGCGGTCGCCCACGCGCTGCTCATGCACTGCGTCTTCAACGATCCGCGCTGGGACCGCCAGCTCGACGACCGCGACGACTACCACGCGACGCTCGCGCTCGACCTGCAGCTGCACACCGGCGCGCTCGAGCTGTGGCTGCGCGACAGCGACGAAGACGACGCCGACACGACGAACGACGTGCTCGGGATGCTCGGCCGCATGACCATCCGCGGCCACGCCGACGCGCGCCGGATCCTGCGCGAGTACGTCGCCTACGGCCACTTCTGGATGCGCGCGATCGACCAGCTGATCGGCGACTACGACGCGCTGCGCGCCGGCACGCCGTGGCCCGAGGTCGTCGGCGGCCTCGACACGGTGCTCGTCGAGCGCTTCGCGACCGACGACGAGCTCGCCGAGGCGCTTGCGGGGCTCGACCCGCGCGAGCGGCCGTGGACGATGTGGTCCGTCGAGAACCCTCGGATCGCGCGCGCCTTCGCGCTCGAGCAGCGCGCCGGCGGCGCGCCGGGGCCCACGCAAGGGGCGAAGGCGCCGGCGAAGCGCCGCATGCCGCGCGCGCGCTCGACGGGCCAGCGCCCGCGCGAGATGAGTACCGCCACGCTGCTGCAGATCGTCGAGGACTCGCGCTGGACGCAGATCGCCGACGAGCTCGTGACGCGGGTGCAGCCCGCCGACGTCGAGCTGCTGCTGCGGGCGGCGAACGACCCGGCCGCGCTGATGCGCCGCGCCGCGATCCTGGCGCTCGGCCGCCAGGGACGCAGCGAGCTGCTGGCGATCGCCGAGCAGGCCACCGACCAGGCACAGCGCGGCAAGCTGCAGGGCGCGATCGCGCTCGCACTCGAGGCGATGCCGCTCTCGCAGACGCGCGCGCTCGCGCACGACTGGCTCGAGTCCGCCGATTGGGCGCGACGGCGCAAGGCCGCCGGGATGCTCGCCGCGTGGGCCGAGGACGAGGACCTCCAACCGGCCCGCCGCGCGCTGTCGCGCGAGCTCGACGAGGGCCTGCGAGGCGACGTCTACGTCGTCGGCTCGCTCTGCGCGGCGCTCGGCCGCTGCGGCGTGCAGGGCCCGTTCGAGGAGCTGCTGCGCGCCTACGAGGAGACGCCCTACTCCTACGGCCGGCGCTACGTCGTCGCCGCGCTGGCGGCATCGGACCCGACGTTCGACGGCGACGTCGCCGTCGAGTGCCTGTGGGACTGCGAGGCCGAGACGCGTCGCCTCGCCGCAACGCATGTCGACCGCCGCGTGCGCCTCGCCTCGCAGCGCCTGGAGGAGCTCGAGCACGACGAGGCCCAGGCGGCGTCGGTGCGAGCGGCTGCCGCCGAGCGGCTTCGCGCGTAAGCAGATGCACAGCGGCCGTCGGGCGGCGGACAACCATTCACGCGCGCGGAAGCCCCCGGGACACCGACTAAGCTGGGCGTGTGACCACCTTCGCCGACCTAGGACTCACTGCCAGTACCCTCGAGGCGCTCGAGGACGTCGGCTACGAGAAGCCGAGCCCGATCCAGGAGCAGGCGATCCCGCCGATGCTCGACGGCCGTGACGTCATCGGGCAGGCGCAGACGGGCTCCGGCAAGACCGCGGCCTTCGGGCTGCCGATCATCGAGTACGTCGACCCGACCGAACCCGAGGTACAGGCACTCGTCCTGACGCCGACGCGCGAGCTGTGCATTCAGGTCACGCAGGCCATCCGCGCGTATGCCCAGCGCAAGGGGGCCGACGTCGTCGCCGTCTTCGGCGGTGCGCCGATCCGCACGCAGCAGGCCCAGCTGAAGGCCGGCGGGCACATCGTCGTCGGCACCGTCGGGCGCGTGCTCGACCTCATCAGCCGCCGCTCGCTCGTACTCGACTCGTGCCGCTTCGTCGTGCTCGACGAGGCCGACGAGATGCTCGACCTCGGCTTCCTCGAGGACGTCGAGAAGATCCTGCGCCTGACGCCGAACAGCCGCCAGACGGCGCTGTTCAGCGCGACGATGCCGCCGCCGATCCGCAAGCTCGCCGACAACTACCTCTACGATCCCGAGCACGTCAAGGTGCAGTCCGCGACGCTCACCGTCGACTCCGTCGAGCAGTTCCAGGTCGATGTCAAGACCGCCGACAAGGCCGACAAGCTCGTCGAGGTGCTCGAGGCCGAGAAGCCCGACCAGGCGATCGTCTTCGCGCGCACGAAGATCCGGACCGACCAGCTCTACAAGAAGATGCGCGACCGCGGCTTCAACGTCAAGGCGCTGCACGGCGACATGAGCCAGGGTGCGCGCGACGGCGTCATGCTCGGCTTCAAGGGCGGTCGCGTGCCGATCCTCGTCGCGACCGACGTCGCCGCCCGCGGACTGGACATCTCGACCGTGACGCACGTCGTCAACTACGACGTCCCGCGTTCGCCCGACGTCTACGTGCACCGCATCGGCCGCACCGGCCGGGTCGGGCGCGCGGGCCGCGCGATCACGTTCGTCGAGCCGCGCCAGGAGAAGGAGCTGGAGGCGATCGAGCGTCACGTGGGGATCGCGATCTCGCCTTGGGAGGCGGGCGCGCACGTCACTCCGGCGAAGGTCACCGAGCGCCCGCGCCGCCACAGCAAGCCGCGGCTCACGCGCAACGGCGACGAGCCCTACGCGAAGCTCATCGTGTCCGGTGGCCGCTCCGCGGGGATCGAGGTCGCCGACCTCGTCAGCGCCGTGACCCACGCCGCCTCGATCGACGGCGAGGCCGTCCGCGACGTCAAGGTGCTCGAGCACTTCGCCTTCTTGTCGGTGCCCGCGACGGACGCGCGGCGGATCGCCGAGGCGGTCGACGGCGAGCGCGTCCGCGGGCGCCGAATCAGGGTCGAGCCCGCGAAGGTCTAGTGGTCTGGTGGACCGCCGGCGATGAGCGAACGCAACGTCCTCGGCAGCACGCTCGAGCCCTGCGGCAACGACCCGATGACGGGCTTCTACCGCGACGGCTGCTGCAGCACCGGCCCCGACGACCTCGGCAGCCACACGATCTGCGCGGTCGTGACGGCGCAGTTCCTCGACCATCAGCGCAGCATCGGCAACGACCTCAGCACGCCGATGCCGATGTACCGCTTCCCGGGGCTCGTGCCCGGCGACCGCTGGTGCGTGACAGCGGCGAACTGGCTGCGGGCCCACGAAGCGGGTGCGGCGGCCTACGTCGTGCTCGCCTCGACGCACGAACGGACGCTCGACATCGTGCCGCTCGACGCGCTTCGCGAGCACGCCGTCGACGTCCCCGCCGACCCCGGGATGCTCGCCGACTGAGCGTCGCACCGGTTGTAGGCGCAACTCCGCGCGGCCGGGCGCGTTACCCTTTGGTGACGTGGCTCTGCTTTTGAAAGACTGCGAGGCGACCCCCGAGGCCGCCCCACAGCCGCCTGACGGTGTCGTCGCGGTCGCCGCTCCCGAGTACGCCTGCGAGGTCTGCGGCGCGGCGATGGAACGCGGGCAGGACTGGTGCCTGGAGTGCGGGACGGCCGCTCCCGGCCGGCTCGGCGCGCGCGCCGGCTGGCGCGCCGCGTTCACGGTCGTCGGCCTCACGACGCTGCTGCTGCTCTGTGCGGTCGTCGCGGCCTACGCCGCGCTGACGAGCGACGCCGAGCGCACGGCATCGGCGCCCGCGACGGCCTCGGCCGATCCGATCACCGCCCAGACGCCCGGCGCGCCGGCTCCCGGGACGGCGCCGGGCACCGTCGTCCAGCCGGGCGTGACCGGGCCGGGCGTCACGGCCCCGCCGGCGCCCGCGAACACGAAGCCGATCATCCCGGCGGCGCCGCCGGCACCGGCGACGAACACCCCGGTGCTCCCGCCGCCACGCGCGCCGGCGACGAACAACGCCAACGGCGGCGGCACGGCAGGCTCGCAGACGAACTCGACCGGCGCCACCGGAACATCCGGGACGGACGCCGCGACACCCGCCGCGCCCGCGGTCATCGCCCTCAAGCAGGACGCCGCGCAGACGTATGACCCGCTCAAGCGCGCGGGCGCCGAGTTCGGCCCGGCGGCCAACGCGATCGACGGCAAGCCCAACAGCGTCTGGGATGTCGTCGTACCGGCCGACGGCCAGCCGATCGCCGCCGGCATCGTCATCGACCTCGGCCAGCCCTACGCGCTGCGCTCGCTGCGGATCGCCACGCCAACGGACGGCTTCACGGTCGAGATCTACGGCGCCAAGAGCGCCAAGCAGCTTCCCGAGGACGTCATCGACAAGCGCTGGATCCACCTCACCGACGCCAAGTCCGTCCTCGACGACGACCCGATCTCGCTCAAGGGCAAGGGCGACGGCGCGAAGGTCCAGCTCGTGCTGCTGCACTTCACGTCGCCCCCCGATGCCACCGACCCGCGGGTCGCGATCGGCGACGTCACGCTACGCGGCTCGCTGTAGCGAACTAAGCTGGGCGCCATGTCTGCAGCTGCAATGCGCACCACCGAGGGCGTCATCGTCTTCGAGCTCTTCGACGACGACGCGCCGGAGACGGTGGCGAACTTCAAGAAACTCGCGAGCGAGGGCTTCTACGACGGCCTGACGTTCCACCGCATCATCAAGGACTTCATGATCCAGGGCGGCTGTCCGACGGGCACCGGCACCGGCGACCCCGGCTACAAGTTCGACGACGAGTTCAACGACCACAAGGTCGTCCGCGGGGCGCTCGCGATGGCGAACTCCGGCCCGAACACGAACGGATCGCAGTTCTTCATCGTCACGATCGACGCCGCTTCCTGGCTGGACGGCAAGCACACGGTCTTCGGCGAGGTCACCGACGGGATGGACGTCGTCGACCGGATCGAACGTGTCCCGACGATGGGCGCCGACCGTCCCGTCGAGGCGATCCACATCGCCTCGATCGAGCTCGGCGACTAGAGCGCCGGCCCGGCTTGGACCTCTTCCAAGCCATCGTCCTGGGAATCGTCCAAGGACTCACCGAGTTCCTGCCGATCTCCAGCAGCGGGCACCTGCGGATCGTTCCCGCCTTCGCCGGCTGGGAGGATCCCGGCGCCGCGTTCACCGCCGTCATCCAGCTCGGGACGATGGCGGCGGTCGTCCTGTACTTCCGCGAGGACCTGGTGCGCATTTCGCGCGCCTGGCTGGCGGCGCTGCGCGATCCGTCGCGGCGCTCCGAGCTCGACGCCCGCCTGGGCTGGTACCTCATCCTCGGCACCGTCCCGATCGTCATCTTCGGCGTCGCGTTCAAGCACGAGATCGAGAACGGCGCCCGCGACCTGTACCTCATCGGCACGACGCTCATCGTGCTCGGCCTCGTGCTGCTTGCCGCCGAGCAGGTCTCGCGCCGCGAGCGCGACCTGTCGAGCATCACGCGCCGCGACGCGGTCGTCATCGGCTTCGCGCAGGCGCTCGCGCTGATCCCCGGCGTCTCGCGCTCGGGCGCGACGATCAGCGCCGGCCTGTTTCTCGGGATGGACCGCGTCTCGGCCGCGCGCTTCTCGTTTCTGCTCTCGATCCCCGCGGTCGTGCTGAGCGGGCTCTACGAGCTCAAGGACGTCGTCAACGGAAGCGCCGAGGGCGCGGCCGGGCTCGGCGCGACGGCGGTCGCGAGCGTGCTCGCGTTCATCTCGGGCTACCTGTCGATCGCGTTCCTGCTGAAGTTCCTGACGACGCACACGACGGGCGTGTTCGTCGCCTACCGGATCGTGCTCGGCGCGGCGGTGCTGGCGCTCGTCGCCACCGGCACTATCGCGTAATGACCGCACTACCGTAGGGTTTGACAGGACGTCGAGACCCGAGGAGCACTCTGACATGGCCAGCGTCGACACCACTGCCCAGAGCACGAACGGCCACGGCGGCGGAGCCGAGATCCCCGTCGAGAATCCCGCCACCGGCGAGGTCTTCGCCCATGTCGCCGACCTCCCCGCCGAGCGTGTCGCGGAGCTCGCGCGCCTCGGCCGCGCGGCGCAGCCCGGCTGGCAGGCGATGGGCTTCGACGGCCGCGGCCGCGTGATCCGGCAGATGCAGAAGTGGGTCATGGACAACGCCGACCGGATCGTCGCGACGATCATCTCCGAGACCGGCAAGACCTTCGAGGACGCCTACATGGCGGAGATCACCTACGCGGGCGGCGCGATCGACTTCTGGCTCAAGAACGCCGAATCGTTCCTCGCCGACGAGTCGATCCACGCGAGCACGCTCGCGGTCAAGGGCAAGAAGCTCGTCGTCCGCTACGAGCCGCTTGGCCTGATCGGCGTCATCGGCCCGTGGAACTACCCGCTGACGAACTCCTTCGGCGACTGCATCCCGGCGATGCTCGCGGGCAACAGCGTCATCCTGAAGCCGTCGGAGGTCACCCCGCTGACCTCGCTGCTGCTCGCCGAGGGCCTCGCCGAGAGCGGCCTGCCCGAGGGCGTCTTCCAGGTCGCCACCGGCCGCGGTGCGACCGGCGCGGCGCTCGTCGACGAGGTCGACATGATCATGTTCACGGGCTCGACGGAGACCGGCAAGAAGGTCATGGCGCGCGCCGCGCAGACGCTCACGCCGGTCGCGCTGGAGCTCGGCGGCAAGGATCCGATGATCGTCCTGTCCGACGCCGACCTCGAGCGCGCGGCAAACCTCGCGGTCTACTACTCGATGCTCAACGCCGGCCAGACGTGCATCTCGATCGAGCGGGTCTATGTCGAGGAGCCCGTCTACGACGAGTTCGTGCAGAAGGTCGTCGACAAGGTCGGCGTGCTACGTCAGGGCCAGTCGACGGGCCCGGCGACCGTCGAGGTCGGCGCGATGACGTTCGCCAAGCAGCTCGAGATCGTCGAGGAGCACGTGCGTGACGCGCTGGCCAAGGGCGCGCGGGCGCTGACGGGCGGCAAGCGCCGGCCGGGCAAGGGCCTGTTCTACGAGCCGACGGTGCTCGTCGACGTCGATCACACGATGAAGGCGATGACCGAGGAGACGTTCGGCCCGACGCTTCCGATCATGAAGGTCGCCGACGCCGAGGAGGCGCTCACCCTCTCCAACGACTCGCCCTACGGCCTCGGCGGCGCGGTCTTCAGCGGCGACCGCGCGCGCGGCGAGCAGCTCGCCAGGAGGATGCAGGCCGGCGCGGTCTGCGTCAACGACGCGCTGCTGAACTACGTCGCGGTCGAGCTGCCGATGGGCGGCTGGAAGGCGTCCGGCCTGGGCTCGCGCCACGGCGCGGGCGGGATCAGGAAGTTCTGCAAGCAGCAGTCGCTGTTCATCAGCCGCCTGCACCTCAAGAACGACGTCTACATGTTCCCGTACAAGCCCGCGGTCTCCAAGCTCCTCTTCCGCGGCCTGCGGCTCATCTACGGCCGCCGGCGGCGCCGCTGATCCACGTCGCGCTCTTGAAGGTCATCTAGCGCGATGGCCGCGATCGCCTTCGCGCTGGGCTCATCCGCGCTCTGGGGGCTCGCCGACTACCTCGGCGGGCTGAAGAGCCGCACGTTCCCGGTGCCGGTCGTGCTGGCGATGATGTACCTGTCGTCGCTGACGGTGATGCTCGTGTTCGTCACGGCGCGCGCCGAGGGCCCGCCGTCGTCCTCGCACGTGCTGGCGTCGCTCGGCGCCGGGCTCGTCGGGATCGCCGGGCTGTCGGCGTTCTACCGCGCGCTTGCGATCGGCACGATGAGCATCGTCGCGCCGATCGCGTCGACCGGCGTCGCGCTGCCGGTGATCGTGGGGCTGATCGGCGGCGACCGCCCGGGGCTGGTGCGCTCGGCCGGCCTGGCGCTCGCCGTCGTCGGCGTAGTGCTCGCGTCGCGCGAGGACGACAAGGGCGCGGCGGATGCCCGCCAGCAGCGGCTGAGCATCGTGCTCGCGATCGTCGCCGGATTCGGCTTCGGGTCGTATTTCGTGCTCGCGGAGATCGGTTCCAACGGCGACGTCGCCTGGGCGCTCGTGCTGTCGCGCGTGTCGGCGTTTCCGATCATCGCGCTCATCGCGCTGCTGGCGCTGCGGCGCGGCGGCACACCACCGGCGGGGTGGGCGCTAGCGGCGCTGGCCGGGATCGGCCTGATCGACCTCGCCGCGAACTGGTTCTTCAACCACGCCTCGACGATCGGCGAACTCTCGAGCGTCGCGGTGGCAAGCTCTCTCTATCCCGTCGTCACGGTGATGCTCGCCGCGCTGCTGCTCGGCGAGCGCGTGCAGGGGGTGCAGCGGGTGGGAGTGACCGTCGCGCTGTTCGGGGTGGTGCTGATCGCCGCGGGGCCTTGAGGGTGCTGTGCCTGGCTGACGATGATGCAGGAGTGACCGGCCGAGCCGTGCAGTTGCTCGATCGGTCATAGGTGCACGTATGTGGTGCAGGAGCGACCGGCCGAGCCGCGCAGTCGCTCGATCGGTCAAAGGTGCACGTATGTGGTGCAGATGCCGCCACGTCTGCGGTGCCACGCGCTATCCGGTGAAACACCATATTTCGCGCCTGCTCGGTCGAGAGCGCGCGTGGCGACATCTCGGGCCTCCTTCTGGTGTAGACAAAACAGTTCAGCCGTAGCGACGCATCGCGTCCACCGCAACCGGGTGTGAGCTGGCTCACACACGTGCGAGTCACCGGCGAGGCGTCGTCTGGCCGGTGCTAGCCTCGCTGGACCAATGGTAGGAGCGGCAGCTGTCACAAGACCAGCGGATCGGCGGAAATGCCGGACATCGACGTAAGCACGCTCCAGCCGGAAGGCCCGGTGCCCTTTGACTTCGATGCCGCCAGCGATCTCGCGGCGAAGTTCAGAGCGAGCGCCAATCTCGTGACGGCGCAACAGCTCCCTCGGCGCCGCGAGCTCGCGCGCACGGCGCGCGCGGACTGGCAGGGCAGGTACGCCGACATCTTTGACACGCGGATGGGGCAATGTACCGGCGACGCCGACCGACTGGCCGAGGCGATGCGCGACGCCGCCACCAAGGTCGACCAACTGGCGGAGGAGGCCAAGCGCGAGCAGCAGCGTCGCGACCGCGCGAACGAGTACCTGCGCGAGCATGCCGAGTGGCGTGAGCGAGAGCGAGAGCGAGACAACGACCTCCTGCCTGAAGTCATCGATTTCAGCTCTCACGACGAGCCCGAGATGCCGGACATGACGGGGGAGCCCACGTCGCTGCCGGTCATGGATCCGAACATCAGGGCGCGCGAGTCCTAGGCATGGGTACGAGCTCGGCGCGTCCCGATGACCTCGACCGCTTTGTCAGCGGCAGCCGCGAGCTGGACCATGAGCTCGTCGGCGACGAGGCGAGGCTGCGCGGCGCGTACGAGCTTTTCAAGGAGCGCTGCCGCTGGGGCGAGCTGGACGCGACGTCGCTGGTGGACGGCTACAAGCGCTATCCGGGGCTCAACGAGACGGACGCAGCCTGGGTCGCGAACATCGCCGCGTCCTTCCGGCGCGCAGGCGGAGACGGCGAGATCGTCCGGCTGCCCGACGCCGCGATTGCCGCCAGCCTGCGACGCGCCGGCCTGAGCGACACGCGTGCCGCGCTGACGTTCGACAGCCCGAGGGCCTACGGGTTCCCGCCGACGACGGGCTACACCGATGACCCGATCAACACGGCGTCGGGCAACTTCGTCATGCAGGAGGACGATCTCGTCTTCGGCGGCCTCCTCGAACGGCTGCTGCTCGCGCGCACGTACAACAGCCGCTCGCCGCACGTCGGGGCGTTCGGCCGCGGGTGGTCGTCGTGGGCCGACGCTCGCCTGATCGTGCGGCCGGAGGGCGCAGAGTACGCGGGTCCGGACGGGCAGCGCGCGCAGTTCGGCCGCCAGGGCGGGGGCTACGGCCGGGTCATCGGTGTCGCCGGGCTCGTCGAGCCGCTGGACTCCGGGCTGGCGCTGGCGTGGTTCGGCGGCGATCGCTGGCACTTCGACGACGCCGGCCGGCCGGCGCGGATCGATGCGGGTCCCGGCCGCGAGGTGCGGATGACCCACGACGACGAGGGCCGGCTCGTCGAGCTGGCGCATGCCGCAGGCAGGCGCGTCGCGCTCGAGTGGGACGGCGATCGGATCGTGATGGCAGCAGCCTCGGACGGCCGTCGCGTGACCTACGGCTACGACGACGAGGGCAACCTCGTCTCAGCCGACCGCGGCGCCGGCGCCGTCCGCCGCTACGCAGTCGGCGACGACGGCCTGATCGCGTCGGTCACCGACGCCGACGGCGTCGTCGAGGCCGTCAACACGTACGACGAGGACGGTCGTGTCGTCGAGCAGCTGTCGCCGTTCGGGCGCCGCACGCGGCTGGCCTATATCCCGGGCCGCGTGACCGTGACGAGCGACGACCAGGGCGGGCCGGCGAACACGTTCATCCACGACGAGGAGGGACGGCTGCTGGCGATCGTCGACGGCGACGACCAGCGCACGTCGTGCAACTACGACCAGTGGGGCAACCTCGTCGTGATCACCGAGCGTGGCGGCGGGGTGACGATCCAGGAATGGAACGAGCGTGCGCGGATCGTGCGCCGCGTCATGCCGACGGGCGCGACGCTGACCTACGCCTACGACGACGCGGACCGCATGGTCGAGAGCGCGTGCTCGACCGGCGCGGTCACGCGGATGCGCTACGCCGGTGCGGAGCGGATACCGGTCAAGGTGGTCGATCCCGAGGGCGGCGTCACCGCGTTCGCCGTCGAGAACGGCCTCGTGACGGCGATCGTCGATCCCGACGGGGTGCGGCTGCGCTTCGAGCACGACACCGACGGCGCGCTCGTCGCGGCGGTCGACGGCGACGGCAACGCGACGCGCTTGGAGCGCGACGTGGCCGGGCGCGTGATCGCGACGATCAGCTCGCTGGGGCGCCGGACCGAGCTGGACTACGACGACCACGGCCGGATCGTCGAGCGCCGCGAGCCGACCGGCGGCGCGTGGCGCTACGAGCACACGATCGGCGGGCGCCTCTGCGCCGTCATCGATCCCGGCGGCGCGCGCGAGGAGATCCGCCACGGCGAGCACGGGCAGCCCGTCGAGATCGTCGATCCGCTCGGCCACGCGACCGTGCAGCGCTACGACATCTTCGGCAACGTCGTCGCGGCGACCGGCCCCGACGGCGCAACGACGCACTACGAATACGACGCGCTCATGCGCTTGGCGACGATCGTCGACCCGCTCGGGGGGAGCTGGCGCCAGGAGCACAACGCCGACGGCAACCTCGTCGCGACGATCGATCCCGCCGGCACGCGCCGTAGCAGGACCGTGAATGCCGCCGGCAAGGTCACCGCTGTCCACGACGGGCTGGCATCGACCGGCTTCGTGCTGGACGAGCTCGGTCGCGCCGTGGAGCAGCACCGTCCCGACGGCGCGATCGTGCGCTGCGAGTACGACCAGCGCGGCCTGCGGACGCTGGTCGAGGACGCGCTCGGCGAGCGCTGGTGCTCGGAGTACAGCCCCGGCGGCCGGCTGCTACGGGTGCTGATGCCAAGCGGCCGCGACGAGCGCTACGAGTACGACCGCTGCGGCCGTCCGGCAGCGTTCACCGACGGCGCCGGGCGACGCTGGGGCCTGCGCTACGACGCTGACGGGGCGCTCGTCGCGCGCATCGCGCCCAACGGTGAGACGACGCGCCTGGTGTACGACGCGGGCGGGCGGCTGGTCGAGTTGTCTGCCCCGGGCCATGGCACGACGCGCTACGGCTATGACGCGGTCGGGCGCACGACGCTGATCGAAGACCGCGACAGCGGCGCACGCCGCTTCGAATACGACGCCGGCGGGCGGCTCGTCGCCGCCATCGACGCCAACGGCGCGACGACGAGCTACGCCTATGATGCCGCTGGCCGCCTGCTCGAAGTCGTCGATCCGCTCGGCGCGGTGACGCGCCGGGAGTACGACGCGGCGGGGCAGCTGACGCGGATCATCGACCCGCTTGGCCGGACGACGAGCTTCGCGTACGACCCGGCCGGCCGGCTCGTCAAGCACGACGACGGCTCGGAAAGGCCTATGCGCTGGGCCTATGACGCGGCGGGGCGGGTGCGCGCGTTCGGCGCCGTCGAATGCGACCCGGTCACGATCGACCGCGACGTGCTCGGGCGCGAGGTGGCGATCGACGAGCCGGGTCTGCCCGCGATCGCGCTGCAGTGGGATCGCGCCGGCCGGCTCGTCGAGCGTCGCCGCGGCGACCTTGCGATGCGCTGGAGCTATGACGAGGACGGCCAGCGCGCCGGGCTGGGCTTCCCCGACGGCACGTCGCTGAGCTACGGCTACGACGCCGGCGGCGTGCTCTCCGCGCTGCGGCACCCGTCGCTCGGCGCGGTCGCGCTCGAGCGCGATCCGGCTGGGCGGCTGCTCGCGGCGCGGGCAGACGGGATGCACGCCAACTGGCGCTTCGAGGACGGCGACCTCGCCGAGTACGAATTCGACACGGGTGCCGCGCGGCGTTCGGCGCTGCTTGAGCGGGACGCGGTCGGCCGCGTCGTCGCGGCGACCGTCGACGGCGATCGCCGCAGGTACGACTACGACCCGGCCGGCCAGCTGGTTGCGGCATACTCGCCGACCGAAGCGTTCTCATTCGCCTATGACGCCTGCGGACGACTCGAGCGCGAGACGTCGCCCTCCGGGACGGTTGCCTACGAGCACGACGCCGCCGCGCAACTGACCCGACGCCGCGACGCGGACGGAAGCACGACGGAGTACGCCTACGACGAGGCCGGTCGTCGCGTCCTCGAGAACGCCTCGGAGCTCAGCCGCTGCTGGGAGTGGGACGAGCAGGGGCGACTGCGCGCCATCCGCTCGCAGCCGGCCGGCGGCGGCGAGCAGGCCACGAGCGTCGTCGTCGACGCGCTCGGCGAGCTTGCCGAGGTCGACGGCAGGCCGCTGTTGTGGGACAGCGCCGACCCGCTGGCGCCGCTGGCATGGCTCGACGAGCAGGCCGTCGTCGGTGCCGGCTCCCCGTGGGCGCTGGCCGGCAGCGACGGTGCGGCGACGTGGCTGGCGCCCGACTGGCAGGGCACGATCGGAGAGCCCCGCGATCCGTGGGGAGCGCTTGGCGCAGCTGAAGCCGACGCCATGCGCGGCCCACAGCTCGGCTACCGCGGCGAGCTCGAGCTCGCCGGCGACGTCTGGCTGCGCGCCCGCGTCTACGAGCCGGCAAGCCGCGCCTTCCTGTCGCCCGACCCGCTGCCCCCGATCGCCGGGACGCCGTGGGCCGCCAACCCCTATAGCTACGCCGCCGACAACCCGATCGGCCGCTCCGACCCCCTTGGCCTGCGGCCCATCACCGACGCCGAGATCAGCGCGATCCGTGAGCGGCAGATCCAGAGCAACAGCAGCGGGTGGAACCCGATGGACATCGTCCACGGCGCGCTCGACGTGGCCGGCTTCATCCCGGTCGTCGGCGCGGTCGCCGACGTTCTCAACGCCGGCATCTACCTCGCCGAAGGCAACTACGAGGAAGTCGCCTGGGCGATGGCGGCGGCCGTACCGGGCGTCGGCGACGCCGCCAAGGGCGCCAGGATGGCCAAGAAGGCCGCCGAACAGCTCGTCGAGCACGGCGACGAGGCTGCCGAAGGAGTCACCAGGGTTGGTCGCTGGATGAACGACACAGAGCTCAAGAAGATGACGGAGACCGGGCGTGTCCAAGAAGGCGCCGGCGGGCGGACGTACGTGACGAGGCCGGCGAACCCGGACGCCTACCCGGCCGGACGGGGCGCCTTTGCTGAGTTCGAGGTGCCTACCTCATCGCTTCACCCCGCCAGTAAACCGGAGTGGGCTGTGATCCCGGGGCCCAACGCGGGCACTTCCAGGTTCGGGCCGCTTCCGTCAGAGATGCCACCCGCGACGCGCATCGAGGTCACGGGTCGGCGATGACCTTCTCCGAACAAGTCATCCGGTGGGCTACCGCGAATGCGGACCGCCTCAGCCGGCTAGGCGAGGTCACTGTCCAGACATCTGACGGCGGGGGCAGCAAGCCATCCGCGCACGTCGCGATCGAAGACCGCGGACGTTTCGCGGAGATCATCGTGTGGGACTCCGGAGAAGTGGAGTTTGCGCACGGCGCTCACGGGCACGCGACCGACGAGCACTACGACCTAACCTCTCCCAAGGAACTCGACGACCTCCTCGAGCAACTCGTGCTTAGGGCGCAGGCGTGGTCTAACGACGCGTGACGGCAGCACGTACGTGCTGCGCAGCCTTTCGGGACCCGGGGTCGTACGACGACGGTGCCGGTGAGAGCTTCCATGATCGAGGTCGCGCCGTAGGTCAGGCGGGCGTGGCCTACGCCATCCAACTCTGAGCTCATTCCATCCATCCGCCTACACCCGGTGGTCATCGCTACCTGCACGATGTCGACCTCGCCGTTGTGTGCGACGTACCCGCGACCCACGATCATCCGCACCGGCGCTCGCCGCGGCAGCGATGCGCCCAGCAGATCGCCGTCGTAGTCGACGTTCGGGCGCAGCAGCAGCCCGGTCTTCGAGCGCGCAAGCGTCTCGTCCAGGGCCGCCCTTCCCTGAAAGATGCTGTTCACCAGCACCGGCGCCGCCGCAATGACCGCCCGCGGCAAACGCCCGCGCAAACGCGCGCGATCGGAGACCCGGCTAGATGCCGATCCAGGGTCCGCCGGTATCGCGCTCGTAGGTCGTGCGCGGGTCGTCCTGCGGCGACGGCGTCGGCTTCGCCTCGACCGCGGTCTTCAGCGGGTCGACGGGAGCACCGGCGAGTCCGGCCACCTTCACGAGCGACCAGTCGCCGTCCTTGTTCGCTCGCGCAAACCAGCGGTGCATGCTGCCGTGCGTGAGCTCGCCGTTGCGGCGGGCGGCTTCGCGTTGCGCATCCTCACGGCTCATGAGTCCATTGTACTTAACCTGTTGGTAGTTCACGAAATACCCACTATCAACGGGCCGCAGGACGAGGGAATCGGCTGCGTGCTGCCCGGATTGTCGCTTCCTGTCAGCCTTCGGGTGATGCCCCAGCTCGCCGCCGCCGCGATCCAGATCGAGCCGCTCCAGCTCGCGCCGGCGCTCGCGTGCGGGGTCATGTACGCCGTGCGCGCGCGGCGCCTCGCCGCGCACGGCAGGCCGGTGGCGTCGTGGCGCCAGGCCTGCTTCTACAGCGGGCTCGGGCTGATCGCGGCCACGCTCGTCTCGCCGCTCGGCGGGCTCGCCGACGAGCTGTTCTGGGCGCACATGGCCGAGCACCTGCTGCTCGCGGATCTCGGCGCGCTGCTGTTCGTGCTCGGCCTCACCGGCCCTGTGCTGCAGCCGCTGCTGCGCACCGCGGCGCTTGGCTGGCTGCGTCATCTCGCGCATCCCGTACCGGCCTTCGGGCTGTGGGCGGCCGATCTCTTCTTCTGGCATCTCGTCGGCCCGCACGAGACCGCCGTCCGCAACGACGTCGCCCACGCGCTGCAGCACATGCTGTTCGTCGGCCTCGGGATCAACATGTGGATGGCGCTGCTCGGGCCGCTGCCCAAGCCGGCCTGGTTTGGCAACTTCGCAAAGCTCCTGTACATCGTCGTCGTGCGGCTGACGTCGACCGTGCTGGCGAACGTCTTCGTCTGGAGCAACGACGCATTCTTCGGCGTCTACGAACGCGGCGAGCGTACGCATGGCATCTCGCCGCACACCGACCAGGTCGTCGCGGGGTCGATCATGATGGTCGAAGGCTCGATCCTCACGCTGTGCCTGTTCTGCTGGCTGTTCCTGCGCAGCGCCAGCGAGGGTCAGGAGCGCCAGGAGCTGCTCGACCTCGCCGCCGCCGGCGGCGTCGCGCTCGACGAGCGCCGGGCCGCGCGCGCCGTCGCCGCAGGACGCGGGGGAGAGCTGCGACGTCGCATCGAGAACGACGACACGCGCTAACGTCCATCGCATGTCGCTCTTAAGCAAGCTCACGCAGGTCGCCAAGTCCGAGAAGGGCAAGGAACTCATCGAGAAGGCGCAGGCCATCGCCAACGATCCCAAGACGCGCGAGAAGATCGACGACGCGCGCGGGAAGATCGAAGGGCAGATCGACGCCGCGAAACACAAGCTCGCCGAGAAGCGTGCGGAGAAGGACGGCGAGCCCGCCGCCGGCGCGACAGCGCCGGCAACGGAGCCGCCGGCAGCTTCGACGACACCGCCGCCGGCTCCAACGACCCCACCGACGACGCCGACCCCACCGACGACGCCGCCGGCATACGGCGGCGACGACGGGCCGAAGGCCGCTTAGGCCTCAGCCTCGGACGTCATCAGCTCGGCTCGCTCGGCGAGGGCCGCGACGCCCTCGCCGAAGCCGTGCAGCCACGGGTCGTCGGTGCTGCCCGCCAGCGCGCGGCGGTAGTTGCCCTCCATGAAGACGACCGCCTTCCACAGCGCGAGCGTGCGATACCAGCGGATGT
>Ga0136617_10000298_pt1 | contig 40141 bp, 34 predicted proteins | sample AntDrymUQ3222106_2_FD_129672 | JGI IMG/M metagenome (GOLD analysis project Ga0136617, IMG submission 129672) | Polar desert sand microbial communities from Dry Valleys, Antarctica - metaG UQ322 (21.06) | ecosystem: Environmental > Terrestrial > Soil > Desert | place: Antarctica: Dry Valley... | reverse complement strand
ATCGCACGCTGCATATCGGGCGGAAGGTCGACATGCTTTACCTCTACGGACGAAACCTTGATCCCCCACGGGTCGGTGTGCTGGTCGAGGATCTGCTGGAGCTGCTGATTCACGCGGTCCCGCTCCGACAGCAGGTCGTCCATCTCCACCTGTCCCAGGACGCTCCGGAGCGTCGTCTGGGCCAGCTGCGAGGTGGCGTAATGGTAGCTCTCGACCTCCACGATTGCGAGGCGGGGGTCCATGACGCGGAAGTAGACGACGGCGTTCACCTTCACCGAGACGTTGTCGCGCGTGATGACGTCCTGCGGGGGGACGTCCATGACGATCGTCCGGAGGCTCACCCGCACCATCCGGTCTATCGGCGCGAACACGAAAATGACGCCAGGCCCCTTCGGCTGGGAGAGCAGCTTGCCGAGCCGGAAGACCACGGCCCGCTCGTACTCGTTGAGGATCTTGATCGAGCTCAACAGGTAAAACACCAGGATCGCAATAACGACAAGCGTCGGAATGGCCACGGTCTCTCCTTGGCAGCCCTAAAGGGCTGGACTACGGGTGTTACAGCCCTAAGGGCTGGACTACGTACTACGCGCGCTTCACGGTCAGTAGAAGGCCTTTCACGTCGACGACGCGGACGGTGTCGCCGGCGGACACGTGTTCGTCGGCGGTGGCGGTCCAGATCTCCCCATGCGCCTGGACGCGCCCCACGCCACCCGGATCGATGGAGGTCAGCGCCTTCCCCTGTTCCTGAAGCATGCCGGACGCACCAGTCACCGGCCGCTGGCGCTGCGCCTGCACGCCGAGGCGGACGAGGAAAAGGATGACGCCGGCCGTCCCGAGCACGATCGGCACGATCATCCGGAGGCCGATCTGCAGCTCCGGCAGCGGTGAATCGATCAGCATCAGGGATCCGAAGAACAGGGCCGAGATCCCGCCGACAGCGAGCACTCCGAAGCTCGTGACCTTGACCTCGAGGATCAACAGCGCGATGCCGAGCAGGATCAACATGATGCCCGCGTAGCTCACGGGCAGCACCTGCAGCGCGAAAAACGCCAGGAGCAGGCAGATGCCGCCGGCGACAGCCGGAAAGACACTTCCCGGGTTCCAGAACTCCACGGTGAGGCCGAGCAGACCGAGCGTCAGCAGCATGTAGGCGATCTGCGGATGCGCAATGGAACTGAGCACCCGTTGCGCCCAGGTCATCTCGACCGCCTGCATCGAGGCACCGGCCAGCCGCAGCACGTGACTGCTCCCATCAAACCTCGTCACGGTCCGGCCGTCGATCTTCCGCAGCAGATCCGGGACGTCGTTGGCGACGACGTCGATGAGCGGCGGAACAGCGGTGAGCGCTTCCTGGTCGGTGTAAGACCGGCTCTCGGTCACGGCCTGCTCGATGAGGGCGGTGTTGCGCTTGCGCTGCGCGGCGAGCGTCCGGCCGTAGCTTGCCGTGTCAGACGCCACCTTCTTCGCCATCACCTCGTCGAGCTTTTCGCCGCCGCCCGAGACGGGATGCGCGGCGCCGATGTGGGTTCCGGGAGCCATCGCGGCAATGTCGGCCGCCATGGTGATGAGAAAGCCCGCTGACGCCGCGCGCTTCCCCGCCGGCCCGACAAACACGGCGACGGGGGTCTTCGATCCGATGATGGCGCTGGTGATGTCGCGCGTCGTGTCGAGCAATCCGCCGGGCGTGCGCAATGTGATCACGATCAGCGCGGCATCCGCCGCCGCTGCTTGCTGGATGACATGCCCCAGATACGCGGCGATCACCGGCTGGATGATGCCGTCAACCTCCGCGGTGTAAACCACAGGGGCCCGCTGCCGTGTGAGGCCCACGCCCCCCAGCAGCACGAGAGTCAACGCCGTAGAGATTCCGCTCCTCGCTCGCACTTTCATTTTCCCGACAGCGCGGACAGAAGCCGCTTTGCCTCCAGGGATTCGGGATCGAGAACGAGGGCGCGCTCCAGCTCCGTGCGTGCGTCGGCCACGTTCCGCATCTTCATGTATGTCTCGGCGAGGGCCACGCGGGCCGCCGTAGTCTCCTGGCTCCAGATGGAGATCTTGAGCGCATCCACGGCCTGCGCGGTGCGGCCGTTACGCAAGTGGATGCGCCCGATGAGGAGGTGGGCCTGCGCGTCGTAGGGGGAAAGATAGACCGCGCGCCCCAGTTCGGTGATCGCTTCACGGTCCTCTTCGCGCTCGAACAGCCGGCGCGCGCGGTCCAGGTGAAACGATGCGAGGTTCTGCTGCTCGCGTTGCGCGGTGCTGACGAGCGCGCGGTCCGGCCCCATCGACTCCCGGAGCGCCGGATCTTCGCGAACCCGCTCCAGGCCGCGGGGCACGGGTAGTTTCTCGGCTGCCGCACGCCGTTCGAGCTCGGCGTACTCCGACGACAGCTGCCGGGCGAGCTCTTTCTCCCGGGCCGCCTCGACGTGGCTGCCGCCGGCCGCAAGTGCCGCCGCCAGCACGTAGTGCGCCTCGGCGTCTGCGGGGTTCCGCCTGACCGCCTCGCGCAGCCAGTAGATCGCCCCGCCGTAGCTGCGATCGCGCACGTAGGCGTAGCCAAGGTTGAAGAGCACATCGCCGTCGGCCGGGTCCGCGTCGGCCGCCTTGGTCAGAAAGTACGTGGGCATCCCCGCCTGCGGTGTGCCACCCCGGCGAAGCTGCACGATGCCGAGGTTGTTGAACGCCGCGGCGGCGAACCATTTGTCGCCACCCTCGCTGAGCCGCTTGAATTCCCCATACGCTTCGTCGAAGCGCTCGAGCTCCAGGAGGGAAACGGCCGCGTGGAAGGCCGCACGCTGCGCTAGCGGAGAGTCTGCCTTCACCGCGCGAGCTGAGACGAGGGCGGCCTCGTGGTCCCCCTGGCTGGCGCGCACTGTCCATAAAGCGAGGTGGGCCCGGTCATAGCCGGGATGGGCCTTGACGGCCGCCTCGAGAAAGATGGCCTTCGCCGCCGCGCTTCCCGCCATCAGCCCCTTGACATAGTTTTCAAACGCCTCGAGCGGGGGGCGTTCGGCCGGCGCCTGCCCTGCGCGCCCGCCCGCAGCGAAGCGCACAGCTACGCGGCTGAAGATGGCGACGACCTCCTCGAGCGGTCCGCGCTCGCGGACGTCAGGCTGCAACCGGCCGACGTCGATGCGGATGCTGTGCGCCTCGACGACGAGGTCCGCCCCTTCGAGCGTCACGTTGCCGACGATGATCTCGGACGCCCCCACCAGCTCGCCGATCTTGATGACGGTGGCCCGGCTGAGCACGGCGGACTCCGGCAACTGAAGCTGCTCGAAGGCGCGGACGCGCTCGGCGCGGCGGATGGCGGCAAGACCGCGCGCGCTGAGATCGTCGGCCAGGAGGAGCGCCGCGGCTTCGCCGATCCAGTGGAGCTTCGCGTCGCGCCGCACGTTCTCGAACGGCATCACGAGAATGCGGCCGGACTGCGCTTCGCTGCCTCGCGGCAGGAGAAGCGCGGCCAGGATGACGAGCAGAATGCGGGCGGTGTTCACGGCCTTAAACAGAAGGTCACGAGATCAAGAGACATTAAGGTTTTGTCTTTCAAAAAAGAGCCTCCTGAGCTCCTCATCTCCTGTTATCCCACCCCGGCGTCAACGGGGACGTCGACGCCTCGGGAGCGACAGACACGTCCAGCGTGCAGACGCGGTGTACGCCGGCGGCGCGGCACGCGTGGACGCGGGCGTCCGCCTGGAAGGCGAAGAGCTGCAGCACCCGCGCGATCCCCGCGACGTAGAAGCCGCACAGCGGGTTTTGCGCGAGCTCGCGGACTTGGCAAAACAGCGATCCGCGAAGATTGACCGACGCGCGGCCGCGGCGCAGTTTGATGTTTGCGCGGGTCCCAGGATACGTCGCGCGAACCATCCCGCGCGCGGTCCGCAGCGCCGCCCGAGCGCGGAGACCTGCCGGGAGCGACCCGATCAGACGGCGCTCCATCGCGGGCAGGCCCGTGACGGTCCACTCCCCTGCGTACTCCCCCGCCCGCCGCATGATGGTGTCGTAGGCGCCACCTTCGTTGCGCAGAAAGCTGAGCACGGCGAAGAGCGGCGCGAGGCCGATCGTCCCCTCGCGCATCCCCGATACGTTCAGCCAGTTCTCGTAGAACTCCAGGCGCGCGGGCAGAACGTCCGCGATGGCCTGGTGCAGGCTGGCGACGAGGAGGCGTCCGACTCTTGCTTCACTCACAGGGATGATCCTTGCGAACCGTCAGATAATGTTGTCCATGTCTGAGCACGGTGGCCTGGCCGCCGCGATTCTCGCCGGCGGCCGCGCGCGGCGTCTGGGAGAGATTGACAAGAGCGCGCTGACGATCGACGGCGAGACGATCATGGAGCGACTGCTCGGCGTGCTCGCATCGGTGACTCCGCATATCTTCGCGGTCGGCGACCGGTACGGCGCGGCGACGGCCGCGGGGCTCCGCGTCGTGCCGGACGCGATCCCCGATAGCGGTCCGCTCGGCGGCGTTTACACGGCGATCGTGAGCTCGCCGTGCGATCGAACGCTGGTCGTCGGCTGTGACATGCCGTTTCTGACCGGTCCGTTTCTGAGATACCTGGCGGAGCGAAGCGAGACCCTCTCGGTCATGCCGCGCACCGCCAACGGATACGAGCCGCTGTGCGCGATCTACGCGCGCGAGACCGCCGCCGCCCTCCGCGAGCGCCTCGACCGCGGAGAACGACAGGCGGCGCACCCGCCGGGCGGTGTTCAGGTGATTGAAGTAGGCGCGGAAGAACTCGCCGCGTTTGACCCCCACGGTCTGCTGTTCGTGAACGTCAACACGCCACATGATTACGCGCAGGCCCGGCGCCGGCTCGATTCCGAGGTCTTTCGACTCAAATTGACGAAACTGGACGAGGATCGTATCACGGATGTCTGACCCCTCATGATTCTGCCGCTTCATCAACTCGTGCGTCGTCGCATCGCCGACGCCGTCCAACGGCTCTATTCCATTGACGCCGCGGACCTGGTTCTGGCCGACATCTCCGTCGAGGTGCCTCCGAATCGCGCGCTCGGCGATCTCGCCGTGCCGCTGGCGTTCACACTGGCACGCCGCCTGCGGAAAGCGCCGCGTGCGATTGCGCAAGAAATCGCCAGTGCGATCGGCGCCGTCGAAGGGGTAACACGCGTTGAAGCGGCCTCGAGCGGCTACATCAACTTCTTCCTGGATCGCGGGCACTTTGCCGCCAGCTGGCTGCGCGGCGATGTCGAGGCGGCGGCCACCGGCAGCGGCAAGGCGATCGTCGAGCACACCGCAATCAATCCGAACAAGGCGGCGCACATCGGCCACCTGCGAAACGCAGCGCTCGGCGACGCGTTCGGGCGGCTGCTGCGGTTTCTCGGCCGTGACGTCGAGATCCAGAACTACATCGACGACACCGGCGTGCAGGTCGCCGACGTCGCCGTGGGCTTCCGCGAGCTCGAGCACAAATCGCTGGAAGACGTGCGGCAGATTGCCGGCTCGTCGCGGTTCGACTACTACTGCTGGGACCTGTACGCGCGCGTCACCGAATGGTACGAGGCCGATAAGGAGCGGCTGAAGATCCGGACGGCGGCGCTCCACGAGATCGAGCACGGCGGCAACGACACGGCCGCTATGGCCCGCTTCATCGCCGACGACATCGTCCGCTGCCATCTTCGGACGATGGCGCGGATGAATATCGGGTATGACCTGCTCACGTGGGAGGGTGACATCCTCCGCCTGCACTTCTGGGCGCACGCCTTTGAGTATCTGAAGAAGACCGGCGCCGTCTACCTGCAGACCGAAGGGAAGCTCAAAGGCTGCTGGGTGATGAGGATTGAAGACGGGCCGGCTGAGGCCGTCCCCGACCGGGAAGCTGACGGCGCAGCCTCAGCGGACGAGGAAGAACCCAAGGAAAAAGTCATCGTGCGGTCGGACGGCACGGTGACGTACGTCGGCAAGGACATGGCCTATCAGCTCTGGAAGTTCAGGCTGCTGGGTAAAGATTTCTACTACCGGATCTTCGAGACTGGCGTGAAGCCGCTGTGGTCCACCACCTCGGACCCGGCGGCGGCGGATCCCGATCCTCCTTTCTTCGGGCGGGCTGCGTGGGTGTGCAACGTCATCGACACCCGCCAGTCGTATTTGCAGAAGCTGGTGAAACAGGCGCTGGCGGCGCTCGGGCATCACGAGCAGGCGGCCCACTCCATCCACTACTCGTACGAGATGGTCGCGCTGTCGCATCAGACGGCGCGCGAGCTCGGATACGACACGAGCATTGACGCGGACCGGCCGTTCGTCGAGGTCTCGGGGCGAAAAGGTCTCGGCGTCAAGGCGGACGACCTCCTCGACCGGCTGCGCGACAAGGCGGCCGCCGAAGTCGCGAAACGCAATCCGGATCTCGCCGACGAGCAGGCGCGCCAGATCGCCGAAGAGCTTGCGACCGCGGCGGTCCGTTACTTCATGGTGAAGTTCTCACGCGGCAAGATCATCGTGTTCGACATCGACGAGGCATTGAGCTTCGAAGGAGAGAGCGGTCCGTACCTGCAGTACGCCGTCGTCCGTGCCAACAACATCTTCAACAAGCTAAGGGAGCGGTACGGCCTCGACGAGGCGGGAATCGTGGCGGCGGTCTCGAGCGGCCGTGTCACGCCCATCGAGCCGAGCGGCGAAGAGGCCGACGATCTGTGGGGGCTCGTCCTGGACGCCGCGCGGCTCGACGAGGTCGTCGACCAGGCCGTCCGCACGCTGGAGCTCTCCGTCGTCGCGAAGTACGCGTTCGCGCTCGCGCAGTCGTTCAACGGCTTCTATCACAAGTATCCGGTGCTCAACGAGGAGCGTGCGGATGCGCGGCTGTGGCGTGCCGCCGCCGTCGCGTTCTATCGCCGCCAACTCACCCGGGCACTCGATCTCATGGGCTGCAGGGTACCTGTCAAGATGTGATCGGAATGCGGCTGCGGAATGCGAAGCACCCCGCAACACGCACCGCGCACCACGCACAACATGAACCATCCACCGATCATCGGCATCACACGCTGCAGCAGGCTGGACGACTACGTCGCCTCGATCGAACAGGCCGGCGGACGTCCGCGGATCCTCGACGTCAGCGACAGCCCGCGGAAGGTCCTCGGCGAGATCCAGGGCCTCGTGCTCACCGGCGGCGGGGACATCGATCCGGTCCTCTACCGCGAGGAACGCCATGAGACGGTGATGGACGCGGAACCGGGGCGCGATGAATTCGAGATCGATCTCGCGCGCCGCGCGATGGTCTCGGGACTCGCGGTTCTGGCGATCTGTCGCGGCGCCCAGGTGTTGAACGTGGCGGCGGGGGAACGCTCCTTCAGGACATTCCGTCCGCGATCGACCCCGCTCTTCCCCACGCGATCAATTCTCCGAAAGACGAGATCGCGCACGACGTGGCGGTGACACCCGGCTCGCGCCTGCAACAGGCGCTCGGTCCGTCGGTGACCTCGAGTCACACGTGCCGCGTCAACAGCCGTCATCACCAGTCGGTCGGACGGCTGGGCGGGTCGCTCCGGGCGTCGGCGACGGCATCAGACGGTATCGTCGAAGCGATCGAATCGCCCGATGCGGACTTCTGCATCGGCGTCCAGTGGCACCCCGAAAACTTCTGGCGTACCGGAGAATTCAAGGGTCTGTTCGAATGCTTCATTGAGGCGGCACGAGCGAGGTCTCTCGATCCGTAGGTCGAGAGGTGTGATGGCGGTTCAGACAGGAGACGTTCTCGACGTCACGGCTGACAAGCCGGCATCCGGCGGACGGATGCTGGCGCGTCACGACGGCCAGGTGATTCTCGTGGCCGGCGCCATCCCGGGGGAGCGCGTGACCGTGCGCGTGACAAAGGTCGGGAAGCAGGTCGCGTTTGCCGATGTGAGCGGCGTCCTGGAGGCGTCCGGCGACCGTCGCGTACCCATGACCGATCCTGAGTGCGGCGGCTGCGTGTATGCGCACATCGCATACGCGCGGCAGGTCCGACTCAAGGGTGAAATCCTCCGGGATGCGTTCGTACGCATTGGACGCATCCCCCTGCACGAAGACCCGGCAGTCAGCGCCGGTCCGGAGCACGCCTACCGGATGAGGGCGCGGTTCAACGTCCAGGACGGGCGCGCCGGGTTCTATCGCGAGAATACCCACGACACTTGCGACCCTCGTCAGACACGGCAACTGTCCGAGGATGCCATCGACGCGGTCGAAGCAGCCGTCCGCGGTCTCGCGGCGGAAGGCGTGACGGCGCTGTCGGTGGAGCTGGCCGAGAACGTCGCCGGGGATCAGCGTGCGCTGCATGTGGACGCGGCACATACGGCGACGATCCAGCCCGCAATCGCGCGCGCGGTCGAAGAGGCGCGTCTCACCGGAGCCACCATCAGCACGACGGACGGCGGGACCTCCGCGGCGGGAGATCCGATTGTCACTGACACGCTCTCGACGCTGACGAACGGACGCGTCGTCACCGGCGTACTGCGGCGGCATCCGCAGGCGTTCTTTCAGGCGAATCGCTTCCTCGTGGGCTCTCTCGTGGGGGAAGTCATGGACGCCGTGGCCCCCGGACCAGTTCTGGATCTTTATGCAGGAGTCGGCCTTTTTTCGGTCGCGATCGCGGCCTCAGGCCACGGGGGAGTCACAGCCGTCGAGGGAGACGCCGTCAGCGCGCGCGATCTCGAGAGGAACGCCGCACCGTTCGAGGAAGCGCTCCACGTCGTTCGCGGCAGCGTCGAGAGCTATCTCCAGCGGCGGCCGACGGCGCCACCGCAGACCCTGATCGTGGATCCGCCAAGAACCGGCATGTCCAAAGCAGCGGCGGAGTCAATCGTGCGCTCACGCGCGCCGCGCATCGTTTACGTCTCCTGCGATCCGCCCACCATGGCGCGAGACGCCCGCCGGCTGCTCGACGCCGGCTACCGTCTCTCGAGCCTGCGCGGTTTTGATCTGTTCCCGAACACGGCTCACATCGAATCGGTCGGGGTATTCGATCTCGACCTCTAAGGGGACAGCCACCTTTTTCCGTCCAGAAAAGGTGGCTGTCCCCTTTCAGCGCTCGTACGCGATTACGGGGAGATTCAACGATTCGCGGAGCAGGCGGTCGTAGGCGACGAGCGCGGCACGGCGCCTCGTATCCTCCGGCATGCGTGTAGCGAACGGCGCGAGGTCCGCGTCCACCTCCTGACGGAGGGCGTCGGCCCGGGCTGGATCGATGTGATCCTTCGCGGCGGCGACCAGCGCTGCATCCAGTTCCGCGAGCCGCGCGATGATCCTCGCCCGCGCATCCCCGCGCGCCCTCCGCGCCCCTCCGGCCAGCTGGTCGAGCTCGGGAACTACACGGGCGATCGCAGCGGACAGCTGCGGCGCATCCCCGTTCAGCCGAACCGCAAGCAGCCGGGTGACGGTGCGCTCGATATGGGAGGCCAGCGACGTCGTTGGAGAAGGCGGCGCCTCCGAGACCTGGCCCGCCCCCGTGCCGATGGCGCGTCTCCAGTCGTCGAAGGCCGCGAGAACGTCCGCTTCGCAGAACTCGATACGCAGTGCGCGGCGTCGCTGCGTTTTCGCCGCCTGTCGCTCGCACGTACGGTCGATGCCGCGGAACGCGACCTTCAACGGCACCCCTTGATCCGCCCAGCCACGCACCATCTCGAACGCGGGCCCGACGATGCGGATCAGGTGCCCTGCGTTTTTCTTACAGAGGTAGCCCTCGACCTCGCGGCAGTAATCGGCTTCATCCGCGTTCATGGCCACGGTTCAACACGGTTCAACGCCGCTGTGCAACACGGTGCAACACTGTTAGTTCATCGGCGTTCATCCGTGGTTCCGATCCCAGATTATACGAAGGCCCTGCAAGGTGAGGTCGGGCTCCACACGCTGAATCGCCTTCGTTTCAGCCGCCAGGATGTCGGCCATCCCGCCGGTGGCGATGCACGGGGCACGGTCGCCGCCTTCCATCTCCTCGCGCATTCGCGTGACGATGCCGTCCACCATCGACACGTAGCCGAAAAACAGGCCGGACTGCATGGACGTCACCGTCGTGCGGCCGATGACCTCCGGAGGTTTTCTGACGTCCACGCGCGGCAGCCGGGCCGCACGCTGGAAGAGCGCGTCCGCGGAGATGCCAATGCCGGGACAGATAACGCCCCCGAGGTATTCCCCACGCGCGGAGATCGCATCGAAGGTCGTCGCGGTGCCGAAATCCACCACGATGACCGGGACGCCGTCCGCGCGTCCGAAGGCTTCGTACGCGGCAATCCCGTTGACGACGCGGTCGGCGCCGACGTCGGAAGGTGGCTGATACAGGACGGGCATGCCGGTATTCCCGGCCGGATCCACGGTCAGCGGCCGCTTCTCGAAAAACCGCTCGCACATCTCTTCCATCGTCCGCGTCAGCGGCGGCACGACTGACGACAGGATGATGCCGTCGATGCTCGCGAGGTCGATGTCGCTCCGCTCGAAGAGCTGCGTGACGAGAATGCCGATCTCGTCAGACGTCCGCTCGCGCATCGTGACCAGGCGCCAGCTCTCGGTGAGCAGCTCCCGATCGAAGACGCCGAGGACGATGTTCGTGTTGCCAATATCGATCGCTAGCAGCATGCGGCCCCTACACCCACTTCAGCGTCCCCGAGATTATGCGCTCCGGGACGCCATTCACCATGACACGGAGGGCGCCATCCTCGTCAATGCCGGCGGTCCTGCCGGCACGGGTGCCGGCTTCGGTCTGCCATTCGACCGTCGCGCCGGAAGCGGACGGAGAAAGCACGCGCCAGCGCGCGAGCACCTGGGCACAGTTGCCCGCCGCGAGCTCGTCGAAACATTGTCGGAGCGCGACGAGGGTGGCGGCAAGCACGGTACCGGGCTGCACCTCGCGGCCAAGTTCGGACTCCAGCGACGTCGCCCGGTCTGCGATCTCGGGTGGATACGCGGCCGGTCGCAGGTTGATACCGAACCCGAGCACCACGTGCTGCACACCTTCGGGCGCAGATGACGCTTCGGCGAGGATACCCGCCACCTTGCGCCGGCGGCCGCATCCGCCGTCGATGACGATGTCGTTCGGCCACTTGATTTCAACCGGCAGCCGGGTCGCGGCGAGAATGCCATCGGCGACGCCGACTCCACCGGCCAGAGACAGATAAGGCGCGGCGCCCGCATCGCGGCAGATCACCGAAACGTAAAGCCCGGCGCCGGCTGGCGAAAACCAGGTCCGGCCGAGCCGCCCCCTCCCCGCGGTCTGCGCCGAGGCGATGACCGTCGTGCCTTCCGCCGCGCCACCTTCCGCCAGCCGTGCCGCCTCATCGTTGGTCGAGGGAAGCTCGGAAAAATAATGGATGGTCGCGCCGACCCGGCCCCGCGCGGCTGCGCTCCGTTCGAGCGCCGCGGTCAACTCCCGCGGGATCGCCTCAGACATCCGGCTCGAGCTCGAAGCTCAGGTCGGCGGCCGGAGCGGAGTGTGTCAGCGCCCCGATCGACACGTAATCCGCCCCCGTCGCGGCGAGCTCGGGCATGCGCTCGAACGTCACTCCTCCAGAGATCTCCACCTTCGCCCGGCCGGCGATTCGGCGCACCGCCTCGCACGTCTCCTCGAGCGAAAGATTGTCGAGCAGGATGATGCTCGCGCCGGCGGCCAGAGCGGCGTCGACCTGGTCGAGACTCTGCGCCTCGATCTCGATCGGCAGGCGGAGGTCCGCCGCCTTCATTCGAGCCATTGCCGCTTCGACCCCGCCGGCGAGCCGGATGTGATTGTCCTTGATGAGGATGCCGTCCTCGAGACCGAAGCGATGGTTCGTGCCACCGCCCGCGCGAACCGCATACTTTTCAAGCGCGCGCAGCCCCGGGGTCGTCTTCCGCGTATCGAGGACGGTAATGCGCCCCCCCGCAGCATCGACGAAGCGTCGCGTCAACGTCGCAATGCCGCTGAGGCGCTGGAGAAAGTTCAGCGCCGTTCGCTCCGCGGTCAACATCGCGCCGGCGTACCCACGCACATCCGCCACGGTCTCCCCCGGCGCGCAGCGGGAGCCGTCAGGTTTGTGGACCGTGAAGGTCACACCCGGGTCGAGTTGACGGAAGGCCTCCGCGGCCACGTCAAGGCCGGCGATGACGCAGTCAGACTTCGCGAGGATGATGCCGCGAGCACGGAGTTCGGGTGCGACCGTGGCTTCTGTCGTGATGTCTCCGCCGCCGAGATCCTCTTCGAGCGCGCGGTGCAGCGCGTCGCGAAACGTCGCCGCCTCAAGCGCAGCAGAGGGGGCCGACCTCACCCTGTGCGCTCCGGGCTCACCGCTTCAGCGGCCGCGAGCTCCACCCCTACCTGCAGCGTGTCCGCGACGGCGGTCTCGAGCTGCTGAATCAATCCCGACGCACGAAGATCCTGCTCGACGTGCGGAAGCAAATCGAGTTGCGCGCGGGGCGCGCGGATGACCGCACGAGCCACCTGTGTCTTGAGCGGACGCTGCTCTTCGGACTTTTTCTTGCGAATCGCGCCGAGCACCGCCGCCGCGAAGTCCAGCGCCGCGACACCTTCGGCGTCGGCCGCCGGCGGCTCGCAGACGGCAACGACCTCAGCGCCGGCAGGCCACGTGGCGGTATGGATCGAGCCCTGCCGCCACCACGACCAGACCTCTTCGGTCACGAATGGCAGAAACGGCGCCAAGAGCCGGAGCATCGCGGACAAGGCCGTCAGCAGCGCGCCGTTGGCCGACGCCGCGGCTTCAGCACCCTGATCCCCGTAACGGCGTCCTTTCACGAGCTCCAGGTAGTCGTCGCAGAAGAACCAGAAGAACGACTCGGTCCGCTCCAGCACGCGCGTGTAGTTGTAGTCCTCGAGATCTGTCGTGGACTCCTCGACGATGGCGGCCAGCTTCGTCAGGAGCCCTCTGTCGATCGGAGCGGTCACGGCACCGGGGGTGTCCGGCTTCGAGAGAACGAACTTCGACGCATTCAGGAGCTTGATCGCGAGGCGCCGACCGACCTTCATCTGACCGGCGTCGAACGCGGTATCGGCCCCCGGCCGCCCGCTCGCCGACCAGTAGCGGACGCCATCCGACCCGTGCTCCTCGAGAAGCGCCATCGGCGTGACGACGTTCCCCTTCGATTTCGACATCTTCTTGCGGTCGGGATCGAGGACCCATCCGGAAATCGACGCGTTCCGCCATGGGATCGTGCCGTGCTCGAACTCCGATCGCAGCAACGTCGAAAACAGCCAGGTGCGGATGATGTCGTGCGCCTGCGGGCGAACGTCCATGGGAAACACGCGGGCAAACAGGTCTGCGTCCTCTTCCCAGCGCCCAACGATCAAGGGCGTGAGCGACGAGGTCGCCCACGTGTCCATGACGTCTGGATCGGCGGTGAAGCCGCCCGGCTGATCGCGCTGCTCCGCGCTAAAGCCGTCCGGCACGTCGGTGGACGGATCGATGGGCAGGCGCCCCTCGTCCGCGAGCAGTCGCGATTCGTACTCGACCGTGCCGTCCTCGCTCAGCTTGTACCAGAGGGGAAAAGGAACGCCGAAGAAACGCTGGCGGCTCACACACCAGTCGCTGTTCAGTCCATTGATCCAGTTCTCGAGCCGCGCCTGCATGAACGGCGGGTGCCACCGGATCTCCCGACCGCGCTCCAGCAGCCGATCGCGGAACTCCATCGTCCTTATGAACCACTGACGGCTCGTGACGATCTCGAGCGGCCGGTCCCCCTTCTCGTAGAACTTGACCTGATGGGTGATCGGCCGCGGCTCGCCGACGAGATCCTCGCTGGCGCGGAGGAGCTCCACGATCCGCGCCCGCGCCTTGACCGCCGACAGGCCCGCAAGCTGGTCGTACTGCACCTGCGCGCGGATCGAATCTTCCGACTCCCATCCGCGCTCTCCCCAGACGACTGGCTTGAACGCGCCATTGGTCTGAATCACCGCGCGCACGGGCAAACTCAGTTCGCGCCACCACACCACGTCGGTGACGTCGCCGAAGGTGCAGATCATGGCCGCGCCGGTGCCCTTCTCCGGATCCGCCAGCGGGTGCGGCTTGACAGGCACGCGCACCCCGAAGAGCGGTGTCGTCACCTCCGTACCGAAGAGCGGTTGATAGCGAGGGTCATCCGGATGGGCGACGATCGCGACGCACGCGGGGATCAGCTCTGGGCGCGTCGTCTCGATCTCGACGAACCCTGAACTCGTCGCAAACCGGATCTTGTGGTACGCACCCGGCTGCTCGCGATCCTCCAGCTCCGCCTGCGCGACCGCCGTGCGGAAGTCGACGTCCCAGAGCGTCGGCGCCTCGATCTGATAAACAAGGTTGCGCTTCAGCTCGCGCAGAAATGCGAGCTGCGACACGCGCTGTGCCCGCTGGTCGATCGTCGCGTAAGTCATCGACCAGTCCACAGACAGCCCGAGATGCCGCCAGAGGTGCTCGAAGACCTTTTCGTCCTCGGCCGTCAGCCGGTTGCACAGTTCGATGAAGTTCGGACGCGAGACCGGGATCGGCTGCTTACCCGGCTTTTCGGGGGGTGTGAAGGACGGGTCGTACGGCAGCGACGGATCGCAGCGGACGCCGAAGTAGTTCTGCACACGCCGCTCGGTGGGCAGGCCGTTGTCATCCCAACCCATCGGATAGAACACCGCCTTGCCGCGCATCCGCTGAAAACGGGCGACGATGTCGGTGTGGGTGTAGGAGAAGACGTGACCGACGTGCAGCGATCCGCTGACCGTGGGCGGGGGCGTGTCGATCGAAAAGACCTCGGCGCGGTCGCGGCTGCGGTCGAAACGGTAGACCGCGTCCGCAGACCAGCGCTCGGTCCATTTCTGCTCGAGGCCTTCGAGAGCGGGCTTGTCGGGAACGGTGATCGGGTGGCTCGAGTCCACGGCGTCGGGCATATCCGATGATGGTATCAGGTCGATGTCACGGCGAATGTCTGCCGGCGTGCGCTGATAAGATCGACGCCTTCATGCGACTCCGCCGCCCACCTGTGACGCGTCTCATTACCGCGCTCGACGTCATTCTGATTGTGGCTGTCGCGACCACGCTTGTCATGGCGCTCGGTGCGCGCGGCCGGTTCTCTTTCGGGCCGGTGATGATCTCCCTTCGCGATCCGTTGCGTCCGGCGTTGGTCGCCGTCGTTGTGTATGCGATTCGATTCCTCATCGGCCGAGGGACACCCGTTCTCCCCTCGCTGGGCCAGTCGAGTATTCGGTCCAGGCTGGACGCAGAGCTCGAATGCATCAGGCAACCGGCGAGAGCGACGCGTGAGGTGAAGTACTACGCGCTCGCTGCCATGCTCACGTCGGTGGTGTGGCTGATGCCACACCTCGTGAACATCCGTCAGGTGCCGGACCCCGGAGACCCGGTCTTCTCCGCCTGGCGCCTTGCACGCTTCGCACACCAGTTGCTCAATGAACCGTCGCGGCTTTTCGACGGGAACATCTATCATCCGTCCCGTAGCACGCTGACGTATTCAGACCCAACCGTGCTCGAGGCAGTCGTGGCGTTCCCCTTCATCGCCGCCGGCGCGGATCCGCTCGTCGTGTCGAATGCGCTGCTGCTGGCGACCTTCCCGTTGACCGCACTTGCGTTCTTCTTCACCGCCTGGCGGCTCACCGGCGATCCGCAGGCTGGGTGCGTCGCCGGCATTCTCGGCGGGCTGTCCCCTTTCAAGATCGAGCACTACAGCCACCTGGAGCTGCAGTTCTTCTTCTTCGCGCCATTGGGACTGCTCTTTCTTCTACGCATGCTGGCGGCGCCGTCGTGGCGCACCGGCGCCTGGTTCGGCGCGATCGTCGCGGCCCAGTGGCTCGCCTCCATGTACCTCGGCGTGATGCTCATGGTGTTTCTCGCCCCGGTCGCGCTGCTTGCGGCGGTCACATGGAAAGCACGGCCGACGCGCGGCCTTGCCGCCGCGGTCGCCATGAGCGCAGCGGTCACGGTTCTGTTTGGAAGCGTCACCGCCGTCCCGTTTCTTCGCACCGACGCGGACCGGGGCGGGCGGTCCATCCAGGAGGTTCAATTCTGGAGCGCGACGCCAACCAGCTATGGCGATCGGCATCGGTTCCTGGCCGCGTACCGCAACATTGGCGACCGCTCGAACAATCTGCCGGAGCGTGAGCTCTTTCCAGGCGCGGTCCCACTCGCGCTGGGCGCGATCGGGCTGGCGCCACCTGTGTCTCTCGCCACTCTCGCGCTGGCTGCCGGCGGGGCTCTCGCCTTCGATGCCTCACTCGGAACGAATGGGCTGATCTACGACGAGTTGTACAAATATGTGCGGCCGTTCCGAGGTATGCGCGTTCCCGCCCGGTTCGCAGCGCTCGTCGGCACCGCACTGATTCTCCTGTCCGCGTACGGAGCGCGACGCGTGCTGCAACTGGGTCGCAACCGCACCATGCGTGGCGGCATCCTTGGCTGCCTCGCGGCCGCCGCACTCATCGAGTTGCGCCCGGCGCTGCCACTGGAGCGGTACCCCGACACCCTTCCTTCGATCTACTCGGCTGTCACCAGCGATATGGTGCTCGCCGAGTTGCCGATCGAAGACATGCCGAACTTCGCTTACATGTACTTCTCCACAATCCACTGGGCGCGGCTCATCAACGGCCAGAGCGGACACTTCCCCGCGGGTTACACAACGCTCGTGGAAGAAATGAAGGAATTTCCGCGACCGGACCTCCTGGTGGAGCTCCGCAAACGCGGCGCGACACACATCACGGTGAACTGCAAGCTGTTCGCGCAACCATCGCGGTGCCCGGGCTTGATCGAACGGATGGACGGGATGCCGGAGCTCGAGCTGATCTCGAGCGGGAGGTGGGAGGGCTCGGAGGTGCGGCTCTACGAAATCCGCTAGATCGCTTCGGCGCGCGGACGGACGTTGCCGCCGATGAAGTCGATGATCTCCTGCATCGGCGTCCCCGGCAGGAAGATCCCTTTCACGCCGGCGTCGCGCAGCTTCGGGATATCGACGTCCGGGATGATGCCCCCGATGACCACGAGCACATCGTCCAATCCCTTCTCGCGAAGGAGGTCCATGACCCGCGGACAGATGTGCATGTGCGCGCCGGACAGGATGGACAGGCCGATGGCATCGGCGTCCTCCTGCAGCGCGGCGGCAACGATCTGCTCGGGCCTCTGGCGGAGTCCCGTGTAGATGACTTCCATGCCGGCATCACGCAGCGCGCGCGCGATGACCTTCGCGCCGCGATCGTGACCATCGAGGCCGGGTTTGGCAATGACGACGCGGATTTTGCGCATCAGGAAGCTTCGAGCTTCCAGCTTCCGGCTTCCAGCTGGGAGCTGGAGGCTGGGAGCTGGGAGCTATATGAGCGGTACCTCTTCGTATTCACCCCACACCTCGCGAAGCGCGTCGCACATTTCGCCGACGGTGGCGTAGGCACGGACGCAATCGAGCAGCGGGTACATAGTATTGTCACGGCCGCGGGCGGCGGTCCGCAGTGCGTCGAGCGTTTGCTGGACCTTCGCGTTGTCGCGCGTTTTCCTCAGCTCCTCGAGCCGGCCCAGCTGCTTGTCATAGGTCGATTCGTCGATGTAGAGAATTGGATGCCGCGGCTCGTCTTCCTGGACGAAGTCGTTGACGCCGACGATGATCTTCTCGCGCTTTTCGACCGCCTGCTGGAACAGGTAGGAGGCCTCCGCGATTTCCTTCTGTGGATAGCCCTGCTCGATCGCCTCGACCATGCCGCCCATGCGATCGATGACCGCGAAGTACTCCTTCGCGCCGCGCTCCATGTCGAGGGTCAGGCGCTCGACGAAATAGGAGCCCGCCAGCGGATCCACTGTGTGCGTGACGCCGCTCTCCGCCGCGATGATCTGCTGCGTCCGCAGCGCGAGCGTCGCCGCTTCGGCGGTCGGGAGGGCCAGCGCCTCGTCCAGCGAATTGGTGTGCAGCGAGTTGGTTCCGCCCAGGACGCCGGCAAGCGCCTGCAGCGCCGTGCGGACGACGTTGTTGTACGGCTGCTGCGCGGTCAGGGAAACCCCCGCCGTCTGCGTATGGAATCGAAGCTTCAACGACCGCTCCAGCTTGGCGTGGAAATGATCGCGCATGACCTCGGCCCAGATCTTTCTTGCCGCGCGGTACTTCGCAATTTCCTCGAAGAAGTCGCTGTGCGAGTTGAAGAAGAAGGAGATCTGCGGGGCGAACGTGTCCACGTCCAAGCCGGCGTCGATGCCGTACTGGACGTACTCGATGCCGTCGCGCAGCGTGAACGCGAGCTCCTGCAGCGACGTCGAGCCCGCCTCACGGATGTGGTAGCCGCTGACCGAAATCGTGTTCCACTTCGGCACCTCGCGGGTGCAGAACGCGAAAATGTCGGTGATCAACCGCATCGAGTCGCGCGGCGGGTAGATGTACTCCTTCTGCGCGATGAATTCCTTGAGGATGTCGTTCTGGATCGTGCCCGACAGCGTCTTCCAGTCGGCCCCCTGCTTTTCGGCGACCACCAGGTACATCGCAAAGATCATCGGCGCCGGCGAATTGATCGTCATCGACGTCGTGATGCCGGCGAGCGAGATGCCGTCGAACAGCCTCTCCATGTCGGCGAGCGACACGATGCTGACGCCGCACTTGCCGACCTCACCGAGCGACAGCTCGTGATCCGGATCACGCCCCATGAGGGTCGGCAGATCGAACGCGACACTCAGGCCCGTGCCGCCGGCTTTGAGCAGCGTCTTGTAGCGTTCGTTGGTCTCTTCAGGCGTCCCGAACCCGGCAAACTGCCTCATCGTCCACAGCTTGCTGCGGTAGCCGCTCGGATGAATTCCGCGGGTGTAGGGGAACTCGCCGGGGTTATTGAGGTCGCGCGCGTAGTCGAAGTCGGGCAGGTCCTCCCGGGTGTACAAGCGATCGATCGGCCGCCCGGAGATGGTCGTGAACGGCCCCGGCCGCTCGGGAGACTTCTTCAGCGCCGGCTCGAGCTGCTCGCGTTCCCACCGCTGCTTCGCGGTCTCGGTCGTGGCGAGTTTCATAGATGGTTCTAATTATAGGCCGTGGTTCGGGGAGGGCCCTTTCCCCGCCTCCCAAACTACTCTCCCCCCGACGATCGTGTAGAGGACCTTCGCTTTGAGCAGCTTCGATGGCTCGGACTTCCCGGCCTCCACGAGGTTGGTATCGAACACGACGATATCGGCGTACTTGCCGGGCGCCAGCGTGCCTTTGACATCCTCTTCAAAGGAAGCCCACGCGGGTCCTTTTGTATACGCCTCGATTGCTTCCTCGATGGACAGCCGCTGATCAGGGAACCAACCGGCCTTCGGTTCCCCTGCGAGCGTCTGGCGGGAAACTGCGGCGTAGAGGCCGTAGACAGGGTTGAGGAAGTAGCGCGCCGCATTGGTGCCTGGGCTGTCGCTGCCGAAGATGAGGACGGCGCCGGCGTCCTTCAGCTTGCGGAAGGCGTACGCCCCCTGCGAGCGGTCGCGGCCGATGCGCTCCTCCATCCAGCGCATGTCGTCCGACACGTGATACGGATTGATCTCGGCGACCAGTTTCAGCCGGCCGAACCGCGCAATGTCGTCCGCGTGCACGACCTGCGCGTGGATGACCCGCCAGCGATGGTCACGGTCGGTGAGCGCGTGCTTCGACAGAAGTTTCTCGTAGACGTCCAGGATGATCCGGTTGCCCTTGTCGCCGATGGCGTGGACGTGCGGCGGGAGGCCGGTGGCGATCGTCGCCTCGACAAGCTTCTCGAGGTTCCCTGGCGGGAACTCGGTGTAATGCTGCGACGCCGTCATCGACATCGCCGCCCCGTCCTGCCCCTCCGGCCGCATGATGTCGCGCAGCAGTCCCTTGTTCTTCGGATCGTGCGTATAGGGCTCGAAGAACATCGCGCCGCTGCTGCCCATGATCCCGTCGACCCACGCCTTGTAGCCGACGAAGCGCAGCCACTCGTTGCCGAACCCTCTGGAGATCCCAAGTGCGTGGGTGTGGGTCACGTTATCCAGGGTGGGCCGCAGCATGATGCGTGACGTCAGCTCACCGCGCCGCTGCAGTTCCTGGTACGCCCGCAGCTGCTCCGCGGACGTCAAATCCTGCATCGTCGTCACACCCCCGCGGCGCGCTTCTTCAAGGACCGCGCGGACCTGGACCAGGCGCTGCTCGAACGGCACTGGGGGAATCACGCGCCGGACGAGGTCGGCGGCCGTTCCTCTTAGAATTCCGGTGGGGCGCCCGGCAGCATCCTTCACGATCTCGCCGTTCGGCGGATTCGGTGTGCCCTCGGTGATCTTCGCCAGCTCGAGCGCCCGCGCGTTCGCCAGGAACATGCTGCGATCGAACCGGTTCACGAACACCGGATGATCCGGCGTCACTGCATCGATCAGTTCACGTGAGGGCGTGAACGGCTCCGCCTTCGCACCCCCCTTAGCACCTTCAGCACCCTTAGCACCCCCTCCGGCACTCCCCGCGTTCCATTGTTCGTAGGCGCCCCAGTCCCCGCGCGTGATCCAGCTGCCGGAAGGCAGACGTCCCGCTGCCTCGCGCATGCGCGCGGCGAACGCTTTCGGCTCGTGGACGTCGAGGAGGTTGACGCCGACCAGCAGCGCCCCGGTGCTGTCGATGTGCACGTGCGCATCGTTGAACCCAGCGGTGACGAACGCGCCTTTCAGATCGATCGTGCGCGTGCCGCCGCCCGCCTGCGCCCGCACGTCGACATTGCTTCCGACAGCCACGATGCGCGAGCCCCGAACCGCCACGGCTTCCGCCCACGGCTTCGCCGCGTCCACGGTGTAGACACGGCCGTTGAGGAGGATGAGGTCGGCAGGAGCGTCGCGCTGCTGCGCGACGACTGAGACAAGACCGCCGAAGGCAAGAGCGATGGCGATATGTGCCTTCTTCATGACCGTAAGCCCCTTTCTGTTTTTCCGTGTTGTTCAGTGTTGCTCCGTGGCGTGTGGCTTCCGGCGGCTTGACTTGGCGCATTCTGTCACAGTAGCTTGGTCTGTTTGCTGATCCTGAGCCATCCTGTTCGATGGTTCTGCACTTATCGAATACGGTTCTCCATCGTCTCTATATAGGAGTCCCATGGCAGCGGGCGGCAGTATTTTCAACGCGATGCTCCAGGAGTTCGACGGCGCCGCGCGCCTGCTCGGTCTCGAACCGGGCATCTGGAAGATCCTGACCCATCCGAAGCGGCAGATCACCGTCTCGTGTCCCGTGCAGATGGACAACGGCGAGATCGAAGTCTTCACTGGCTACCGCGTCCAGTACAACATCACGCTCGGTCCGGCAAAAGGGGGCATCCGATATCACCCCGACGTCTCGCTTGATGAAGTCACGGCGCTCGCGGCGTGGATGACGTGGAAGTGCGCCGTCGCGCACGTGCCCTTTGGCGGAGGCAAGGGCGGCGTCATCTGCGATCCGACCCGGATGTCACGGCGGGAGCTCGAGGCGTTGACCCGTCGCTACATCGCGGAGATCATCGACGCGATCGGTCCCGACAAGGACGTGCCGGCGCCGGACGTGAACACCAACGACCAGGTCATGGCCTGGGTGATGGACACCTACAGCATGCACGTCGGCTATACCGCGACGGCCGTCGTCACGGGGAAGCCGATCGAGATGGGTGGCTCGCTCGGACGCCGCGAGGCGACGGGGCGTGGCGTGATGATCACGACGCGCGAAGCGGCAAAGTACCTGAGACTCGAGATCAAGGACGCCACCGTTGCGGTGCAGGGCTTCGGCAACGTCGGCTCGGTCTCGGCAGACCTCCTCTCGAAGATGGGCGCGAAGATCGTCGCGGTAACTGACTGGAAAGGGGGCGTGTACGATGCCGACGGCCTCCCGATTTCCAAGCTGATCGACTACGTCAAGCAGCACAAGTCAGTCGACGGTTTTCCGTTCGGAGAACCGATAGAGAACGAGCAGCTGTTCGGGCTCGACGTCGACATCCTCGTGCCGGCAGCGCTCGAGAACCAGATCACGATGGAGAACGCCCCGAACATCAAGGCGAAGATCATCGCCGAAGGGGCGAACGGCCCGACGACCCCCGACGCGCACAAGCTGCTCCACGAGCGCGGCGTCTTCGTCATCCCCGACATCCTCGCGAACGCCGGCGGCGTCACCACCTCGTACTTCGAGTGGGTCCAGGACCGGCACGGCTATTTCTGGGAGGAAGACGAAGTCAACCGGCGCCTCGAAGTCAAGATGGTCGAGGCGTTCAAGGACGTCCTGCAGACGTCGATCAAGTACAAGACCGACCTGCGCACCGGCGCCTACATCGTGGCGATCAACCGCGTCGCCACGGTTACGCGCATGCGCGGCATGTACGCTTGAAGCACGATAAAGTATGAATGATGAACTCTGAACCCCAGAAGCGTCTCCGCATTCATCATTCATCATTCATCGTTCATCGTTTCAAATAAGTCCCTGATCGAGCATCGCGTCGGCAACCTTCGTGAAGCCGGCGATGTTGGCGCCGTGAACGTAGTTGCCGGAGACGCCGTACTGCTCGGCGGTGTCGCGGCACGCGCGGTGGATCGCCTTCATGATCCGGTGCAGCTCGGTGTCGACGCGCTCGCGCGGCCAGGCGATGCGCGCGCTGTTCTGCGCCATCTCCAACCCTGACGTCGCCACGCCGCCGGCGTTCGCCGCCTTGCCCGGGGCGTAGAGCACTCCTCCCTCGATCAGCACTTTGGTGGCGGCGATGGTGCACGGCATGTTGGCCCCTTCGGCGACGGCGGCGACGCCGTTGCCGACCAGGTGACCGGCGTCCTTTTCGTTGACCTCGTTCTGCGTCGCGCTCGGGAACGCGCAGTGCGCGCGGTGCATCCAGAGCGGATTGAAGTCGTTCGCCGCGTCCCTTGCCATGTAGACCGCACCCTTGAAACGATCCGCGTACTCGCGCACACGCCCGCGGCGGACGTTCTTCAACTCCATCAGGAACGCGAGCTTGTCGCGGTCGAATCCGGCTTCGTCGTAGATGTAGCCGTCGGAGTCCGAGGCGGTCACCGCCTTCGCACCCAGCTCGATGAGCTTCTCGATGGTGTACTGCGCCACGTTGCCGCTGCCCGACACCAGGCAGGTCTTCCCTTCCAGCGTCTCGTTGCGCGTCGCGAGCATCTCGGCGGTGAAATAGACGGCGCCGTACCCGGTCGCTTCCGGACGGATGAGCGAACCGCCCCAGTTGAGACCCTTGCCCGTCAGCACGCCGGTGAACTCATTCCGGAGGCGGCGATATTGGCCGAAGAGGTATCCGATCTCACGCCCGCCGACGCCGATGTCCCCGGCGGGGACGTCGGTGTCGGGCCCGATGTGGCGCATCAACTCGGTCATGAAGCTCTGACAGAAGCGCATCACCTCGTCGTCGGACCGCCCGTGCGGATGGAAGTCCGAGCCCCCCTTGCCGCCACCCATGGCGAGCGTCGTCAGGGAGTTCTTGAACACCTGCTCGAACGCGAGGAACTTCAGCACGCCAAGCGTCACCGAGTGATGAAAACGCAGCCCCCCCTTGTACGGTCCCAGGGCTCCATTCATCTGCACGCGAAAACCGCGGTTGATGTGGACCTCGCCCCGATCGTCCTGCCACGGGACGCGGAACATGATCACGCGTTCCGGTTCGACGATCCGCTCGAGGATCTTCGCCTTGGCCAGATCCGGCCGGCGCTGCACGACCAGGTCGAGGCTCTCGAGGACCTCTTCGACCGCCTGGTGAAACTCCGGTTCCGCGGGGTTTTTCGTTTTGACGAGGGCAAGGATGTCGGTGACGTAGGTGGAGAGGGGCGCGCGCGTGGATCGGCTGACGAGCATCATTCCTCCTGCGCTAAGTCGACGTTCCGGCGAGCTCCGCACCGGGCGGGAGCGGGTGCCGGAGTGTATACCATCGCGGTTAAGATGTGCGCCTGATGAAAACAGTCTGTCTGCTCGCTCTCTCGGTGGCGCTCGCCGCGCCGCTGATGCTGGCCCGGCCGGACCTGCAGGCGCCGGAGGCGCCGACGGCGATCGATCCCCGGCGCGTCCAGGATCAGGACACGATGACCTGGGACGACTACCGGCCCATCCCCGGGACGAAATGGGCGGATCCCTCGTTGAAGCCGACGGCGCGTACGCTGCGCGTGGCGCTGGTCGCCGTCGATTTCGAGGACCAGCCCTTCGTGATCACGCTGCCGAAGCACTCGGACCTGTTCGGCAATCCGCAGGTCGACCCGATCGCGCGCGACGCGGTCCCACGGTTTTACGCCGACTTCTGGGGCAAGCCGGGGACGCTCAATCACGGCCACACGATTCACGAGTACTGGATGGAACAGTCACGCGGCCGCGTAGGCATTCCTGCGATCGATGCGTATGGCCCGTACCGGATGCCGCGAAAGCTGTTTCAGTACGGCCTGAACGAGCACAACCAGGAGGTCGGCTGCCCGACGGGACACACGTGCACGCACCGCATGGAGCCTGACGTCGACGAGCTCTGGACGAAGGCCGCCGGCGCCGACATCAAACACAAATACGACATCGTCCTCCGCATCTACGCCGGGTATGACGAGACCAGCGTCTGGCAGGAATTCGGCGAGATGAAGTTCAAGTCCAAAGAGGACATTCCGCCCGAGTGGGGAAACCCGGATACGACGAAGCCGCGCTGGCTGCCGACGCGATACGTGCCGTGGACGTCATGGAAGGCAGGCGCGCAGCAATGGGGCTTGTCGTCGGTGCGCCAGGGAGAAAGCTCGGGAACGATCACGCACGAGATCGCGCACTTCGCGTTTCAAACCGGTGACAACAACAACAATCCTTACGTCGCGCCCTATCGGCGCGTCGGTTCGGGCCCGTGGGACATCATGGACCGCGGCTCGTTCAACGGGCCCGGCGGCCCGCACAAGCGCTGGGTCGTCCCGGCGGCAGCCGGCGCGTCGATGCCTGCCGGCTTCATGCTCCGTAATCGCATCCGCTACGGATGGCTGCCGTCCGGGCAGGTGCTGCTGCTGACGCGGAGCGGCCTCGCCCAGTCAGGTCTCGCGGTCGCGACGATCACGGCGCGAGCCGTCGATCCGCGTCCCGGCCAGCTTGCCGGCGTGACCGTGACACTGGACGGCGACGTCCAGGACCGCACGCCGCGCTGCGAGATGACCCTGGACGCACTCTGTGCGGGCGACCCGCTCTTCAACTTCTATTCGATCGAAGTCGTCCAGCGGATCGGCTACGACTCGTTCACGCCCGACAACGGCGTGCTGATCGCAAAGAACAAGAACGTCGAAAGCCGGAGCTGCGGCTACAACTGTTTCACCTGGGTGATCGACGCGCATCCCGAAGACATCAAGCTCCCCGATTTCACGCGCCCGGACGGCTCGGTGGTCATGCGTACGATCGCGGATTACCGGCAGCTGAACGACGCGCTCTTCCACGCCGGTCTTCGCTCCGGCAGCCAGTACGAATGGAAGGACGAACCGAACCGCCTGCACTTCTACGTGATCGAGTCGAGACGCGATGACGCGGGGATTCTGTCGTATACGGTCGCCGTGCGGTCACTCGACGGCATCGGCGGCCTGCGGCGCGGTGTGCAGGTGGAGATGGACGAGACGTTCCCGATCGGCCCCGCCGGCGAGAACGTGATGGTCACGGTCCGCAACACCGGAACGGGAACGGACCTGTTTCGGGTTTCGGCCGACGTCCAGGATCAAGGCTGGACGGCGGCCCTTACCAATGCGCTCGTGGTCGTGAACGGGGGACAAACCGCCACGGTCTCCGTCCGCATAGCCAGGCCGGCTTCGGCGACGAGACCCGCAAGCCTGGCGTTCACCGCAACGTCCGAGAACGATCCGTCGAAGAAAAGCACCGTCACTGCGGCGCTGACAGCAGGGCGGTGACCAGACGGACGTAGGCGTCGATGCTCGCATCGAACTCGGCGACGTCCAGATACTCGTCATCGGTGTGCGCGACCAGAAACGACCCCGGGCCGAACAGCAGCGGCGCCCCCCACGTGCTGAGCAGCGGGATGTCGGTCGTGAATGGAAAGCTTTCGGCCGGCATGCCCGGGAGGGTGTAGAGCCGCATCGGCGGCACGCGGAGGACCTCTTCGACATCGACGAGCGGCTCGAGTGTCTTGGCCGCCGCGAGCACCTCGGCGGCGTCGCCGACGATTCTGAACATCACTTCCGCGGACGCCTGTGCCGGCACGACATTGGGCGCGACTCCCCCTTCGATGATGCCGACGGTGTAGAAAGTCTCCCCGAACAGCGGGTCCGTCGGCAGCTGCAGCTCCCGCAGGCGGACCAGGGCGTCCACGAGCTTCTCGATCGCGGATTCGAACTGGTGCGGCGCCGCGGAATGTCCGGCCCGGCCGTGAGCGCGGAGCTTGACGCGCAGGATGCCGCGCGTGCCGGTCGCCAGCTTGCTGCTGGTCGGCTCGCCGTTCACAAGAAACCGCGATCCTGGCGCTCCGTTGTTGGCGGCCGAGGCTCCGTCGCTGCCCCGCTCCTCACCGACGACGAACAACAGGCCGACACGGCGTTCTTCTTGCGCCCGCAGCCGTTGCGACGCAGCGACCTGCGCCGCAAGAATGCCCTTGGCGTCGCATGCGCCACGGCCGTACAGGCGCCCATCGCGCAACGTGCTTGGAAAGAACGGCGGCACGCAGTCGAAGTGGGTGGAGAGGACCACGGTCGGCGTCTCGATCGTCGCGAAGACGTTGAACCGCCCGTCCGACACGGATTGCTCGGCCACGGCATAGCCGAGCCCGGTCAGCCGCTGCGACAGTAGACGGCCGCATGCCTGCTCGGTGCCGGTTGTCGAATCGACGTCGATCAGCTCGCGCGCAAAGGCGAGCGCGGCTACCGGATCCATGGCCACGGTGCCACAGGCCACGGTGCAACACGGTGCAACACGGGCCACCGTGCAACACGGTGCAACACGGTTGTCAACGAATCCACTCTTCCAGAGCTGTTCTCGCGCTGGTCTTCCCGTCTCTGTACTTGACGATGATCGGGGTGGCGACTGACAGCTCCCAGTCGGGCGCCGACTCGGATCGGATGCGCCGGCTCCCAGGCACGACGACGGCCCCTTCTGGGACGACGAGCGGCTCTCCCGGATTGGCCTTCACGATCGTGCCGTTCGTGATGTCATACAGCGGCGTCGACGCGGTCAGGATGGTGCCGGAGGCGAGCACGGCGCGCCGTTTCACGACCGCCCCCTCGTACACACCGCAATTCCCGCCGATGAGAACGTCGTCTTCGATGATGACGGGGAGCGCGCCGACGGGCTCGAGAACGCCGCCGATCTGGGCCCCCGCGCTGACGTGCACGCGGCTGCCGACCTGTGCGCAGGAGCCCACCAGCGCATGCGAGTCGATCAGCGACTCATCCCCCACCCACGCGCCGATGTTGATGTACATCGGCGGCATGCAGATCACGCCGCGCCCGGTGTAGGCGCCGTCGCGGATGCTGGAGCCTCCGGGTACGATACGAACTCCGCTCGCCGCATTCAGGGGTTTCAGCGGCAGCGTGTCCTTGTCGAAGAACGGCAGCGGACTCGGAGCCACCTCGATGGTCTCGCCGAAGCGGAACGCGAGGAGGATGCCGCGCTTCACCCAGGCATTCACGCGCCACCCCCAGGGTGAGGAGTCGTCGGGCTGGGCGGCTCGGACGACGCCGGCCGACAAGGCGTCGCGCAGCTCCGCGACGACCGCGCGTGCTTCGGTGCGCGATGCCGCATCCCCCTGCTCGAACAGGCGCTCGATCCGCGACTCGAGCATTGCTATCGCGCGACCGCGGCAGGTAGGGCGCCCATCGCCTGGAGGACGGCCGCGATCTTTTCACGTGACGCCGGCTGCGGCGGCACCATCGGCAGGCGGAACCGTTCGTCGAGCAGTCCCATCATCGCCATCGCCGCCTTGATCGGGATCGGGTTCGCCTCGACGAAGTTCACCGTGAGGAACGGCATGAGCGCCGTGTGAATCCGGCGGGCGGCACCGAAGTCGTTTGCCTCCGCGTACTTCACCATGCGCGACATCTCGGCGGGCACGCCGTTGGATGCGACCGAGATGATCCCGCGCCCTCCCACCGACATCACGGGCAGCGTCAGCGAATCGTCGCCTGACAACACGACGAAACCGTCCGGCACGCTGCGGCACACCTCGCAGATCTGCGGCATGTTCCCGGACGCTTCCTTTACACCCGCGATACCGGGGATCGTGGCGAGCCGCGCCAGCGTCGACGGCTCGACGTTCAGCCCCGTTCGGCCGGGCACGTTGTACACGATCACCGGGAGGCCCACTTCGCCGGCAATCGCGCGATAGTGCTGATACAGCCCTTCGGGCGTCGGCTTGTTGTAGTACGGTGTGACCGAGAGAAGCCCCGTCGCACCCGCCTGGCGCATGCGCGTGCCGACGTGAACGACTTCACGCGTGTTGTAGCCGCCGGCGCCCGCCAGAACCGGCACGCGTCCGGCAGCCTCTTCGACGACGAGCTCGACGATGCGGACGCGTTCGTCTTCGGTGAGAGTCGGGCTCTCGCCTGTCGTCCCGCACGGCACGAGGAAGTGAATGTCCGCGTCGATCTGCCGTTTCGCCAGTCTCCGAACCGCGCCTTCGTCAATGTTGCCGTCCGCGTCGAAGGGGGTGACGAGCGCCGTGCCGCAACCTGTCCACAGATCTCGCATGTTCATACTCCCAGCATGTCCCGCATCGTAAACCAGCCGCGGCGGCCGTGGATCCAGCGCGCCGCTTCCAGGGCGCCGCGCGCGAACGGTGACCGGTCGCGTGCGGTGTGCGTCAGCGTAATGCCCTCGCCCACCGCGTCAAATCCGACCGTGTGGGTCCCCGGTATGTGCCCCGCCCTGGTGGACGCGATATCCACCGCTGTGCCGCCGGCGGCCTCGACCACTCGCCGCAGAGCAATCGCGGTACCTGACGGCGCGTCCTTTTTGGCGGCGTGATGCGCCTCATGGATCCACGGGGCGAAGCCGCTGCCGCGGACCAGCAGTTCGGCGGCGCGCTCGCAGATAACGGAGAACGCGTTGACGCCGATCGCAAAGTTCGGCGCCGCGATGACGCCTACGGGAAATCTTCCAAGCGAATCGCGGAGCTGCGATTCGGAGGCCTGCCATCCCGTCGTGCCGATGACCAGGGACATCCCGCGCGCGGCCAACCGGGGGGCGTTGACGTAGACGGCCTCGGCGGTCGAAAAATCGATCGCGACGTCCGCCTGCGGAAGGGTGGCGTCCGACGATTGACCGCGGGTGAGATGGCCCACGATCTGGACGCCCGATGCCTCGGCGAGTTGCTCGACCAGCCGCCCCATCCGGCCGTGACCGACGAGCAGCACGCGGACGCGAGCGGCTGTGTCGGTCATCGAGCCGACCTCGCAGGCGCGAAGAACTTCTGGTGGAGGCGCTCCATGGCAGCAGGCACATCGCGATCCGCGAGCACGACCGTGAGGTTACGCCGTGATGCTGCCTGCGACACCATCCGGAGCGGCAGTCCGTCGAGCGCAACGATCAGCCGCACCGCCAGCGTGGAATCCCGGCGCAGGTTGTCGCCGACGGCGCTGACGATCGCCATCCCGCGCTCGACCTGGACGTCCGCAATCAGCCGCAGGTCGCGCTCGATCGCGCCCAGCCGCCGGTCGTCGTCCAGCGTCATCGACACGCTGACCTCCGACGTCGTCACGACGTCCACCGAGGTGGCGTGCTGCTCGAACACCTCGAAGACACGCCGTAGAAAGCCGTGTGCGAGCAGCATGCGCGTGGAGGTCACATCGACGACCGTGATGTTCCGCTTGCATGCGAGGGCGGTCAACGCACCGTCGCCGGAGGTCACGTGACGGGTGATCAGACTACCGGCTCCGTCGGGCCGGAGGGTATTGAGGATCCGTACCGGGATGCCGTCCTGCACGGCAGGAAGAATGGTGCTGGGATGCAGAACTTTGGCGCCGAAATACGCCAGCTCTGACGCCTCCTCGAACGACAGGTGCGGCACGACCTCGGCTCCGTCCACGAGGCGCGGATCCGCGGTGAGCATACCGTCCACGTCGGTCCAGATCTGAATCTCGCGCGCGTGAAGCGCCGCACCCAGCACCGAGGCTGACAGATCGGAGCCACCGCGGCCGAGCGTCGTCGTAATGCCATCGGCGGTCGCGCCAACGAATCCACCAACGACAGCGACTTCGCCAGCTTCGAGAACCGGTAGCACTTCCCGGCCGGCCGCCGTCCGCGTTTCGTCGAGCCTGGGCAGCGCCACCGGATGCACATCGTCGGTGATCAGCACGCGTCTCGCGTCCAGCCACGTCGCCGGCGTCCCGACGGATGCCAGTGCTGCGGCAACGATCCGGCTCGACATCAATTCCCCCGCGGCTGTCACCCGGTCGGCGCCGCGCTGGGTCAGTTCGCGCAGCACCGCGACCGACCGCAGAACGGATCGCATCTCGTCGAATTCGCTGGAGATGTGGGCGAGAAGATCGTCCGCCTGAACGCGAAAGATTTCGCCGACGACTGCTCCATGCCTCGCCTCGACGCCACGAATCCTGGACTCGACCCCGTCGACATTCCCGCTCCGAGCGAGGTCGCAAGTCTGCAGCAGTTCGTCGGTGACGCCCGACATGGCGGAGACAACCAGCACGACCGGCTCGCGAGCGGCGGCAGCCGCGGCAATGCGGACCGCCCTCGAGATCGCCGCGGCATCGGCCACCGAGGTGCCGCCAAACTTCATCACGAGCGGATGCATCAATCCCCGCGAAGCCATCCGTCGGCGAGCAGCAGTTCGGCATTCAGCAATGCGGCCCCCGCGGCGCCCCGGACCGTGTTGTGACCCAGGGCCACGAACCTCGTCCCGAGCACCGGGCACGGACGCACGCGGCCAACCGTCACGGTCATCCCGTTGCCGAGTCCGACGTCGAGACGCGGCTGCGGGCGGAAGCCATCAGAGAACAATTCGAGCGGCTTTTCGGGAGCGCTGGGGAGGCGCAGTTCCTGCGGACGGCCGCGAAACGACGTCAGTGCCTGCGCAACCTCTTCCTCACTCACCTCGCGATCGAACCCGACCGACACCGTCATCGTGTGACCGTCGAGGACAGGGACGCGCGTGGTGTGCGCGCTGACCACGGCGGGATGTGGCGTGATGCGGTCTCCGTTCAGCGTGCCAAGAATCTTGCCTGGCTCCGACTGGATCTTGTCTTCTTCCCCGCCGCCGATCCCGGGGATGACGTTGCCCACGATGTCGAATGACGGCACTCCCGGATACCCCGCCCCCGACACCGCCTGCAGCGTCGTGGTCAGCACCGAGCGGATGCCGAACTGGCGCAAAGGCGCCAGCGCCATCGCAAGAACGACCACGGCGCAGTTGGGGTTCGTGATGATCGCGCCCTTCCAGCCGCGGAGGCGCCTCTGGACGTCGATCAGTGCGAGGTGATCGGCATTCACTTCCGGGATGAGCAGCGGCACATCGTCCGCCATCCGGAAGCTGCGCGCGTTGCTGACGACGATGTGGCCGGCGGCAGCGAAGGCAGGCTCAATCGTGTCGGCGGCCGCGGCGTCGAGCGCCGAGAATACGAGCCGCGGTCCGAGGCCCGGCCGGCATGGCTCGAGTTTCTGAGTGGCGATGCCCGCCGGCATCGGATCGCCGAGCCGCCAGGAGGATACCTCGGCGTACCCGTGCCCTTCGGACCGTTCGCTCGCCGCGAGCCACGCCGTACGAAACCAGGGATGACCGGAGAGAAGCCGGATGAACTGCTGCCCCACCATGCCTGTTGCGCCGAGGATGCCGACGTCAACAGGACGACGCTGATCCATCGCCCCTGATTATCATTCAACCCCGGGATAAAGACCTGATAACAGGAGATCAGGAATGTTTTCCCTAAGAGTCTCTTGATCTCCTGATCTCCTGTTACCGATCTCGCGCTTGTCGAAATAGGGTTGGCCCGTTCGTCATCAATCAGAAGGCGCATGACGCGCGCCAGGGGAGACGCGAAACGGACAGATACAAGCTATTGCTGGCTGCGTTGCTCGTCACGACGGCCGTAGCGATTGCAGCAGCCGCGACGACACCCGAAGACAGCGCGTCGCCGGTCGACGCCAAAGCAGCGTTCGCACAACTGAAGCAGCTGGAAGGAGTCTGGGAGGCCCCCGCGGCCGGCGGGAAGACGGCGCGGACGGAGTTCGAGGTCACGGCGAATGGAACGGTGCTGCTCGAGCGTCATACCAACGCCGCGATGCCCGGCGGTGGACGGATGGCCGCGTATCATCTCGATGGCAACGACCTCGTGCTCACGCACTATTGCATTGCCAACAACCAGCCGGTGCTCCGGGCCGAGCAATTCGACCCGGCAACCAGGGAGATCCAGTTCGAATTCATGCGCGCCGGCACTCTGCCGTCACCGGCGAATGGCCACATGGATCGCGCGAAATACCGGATCGTCGACGCCGCACACTTCGTCCCGGAGTGGGAGTTCTTTGAGAACGGCGCGAAGCAGATGACCGAAACCGAAACATTTACCCGCGTTAAGTAAAGGGACACGATACATGCCCAAGTACATGCTGCTGCTTCACGACGATCCATCCGGCTTCGCGACGCTGAGCCCTGCCGACATCCAGAAGGTGATCGAGAAATACATGGCGTGGGGAACGCGCCTGCGGGAGGCAGGCGTCATCACCGAGAGCGCCAAGCTGACCGACGAGCCCGGACGGGTGATGCGCGGCCAGGGGCCCGCCGTGCGGAAGCGCTGAAACGGCCGTGCAGCGAGCCGGAGAAGCGCTTTCTGGTTCGGCGGCTCAGCGACTCAGAAAAACCAAAAGTTAGCGGCCAACCCTGAAGGCGACCGTGTCCTGTGCGGTTCCCGCGAGGCCCTTGGCGGTGAACTCGACGAGGTATTCCCCGGCGGCGAGGCTCGAGAGCGGCAGTTCTGCTTCGAACAAGCCGGCGACCGCCTGCATCTTGATGTCTGACATTGGCGCGCCGCCGCGATTCATCAACTTTGCTGTCACGTCCGGAGCGAGCCCACCGGGCGCGTACGCCTCGACCCGGACGAGAAGGCGCTCGTTGCGGCTGAATTCGCGGTCCACCGCCGGAGACGTGCCCGGCGTCTCGCGGATCACCTGCAGCTCGCGCACCGTGCGACCGCGATAGAACCTCGGCGTCCCCAGCGTTACGGCAATCGCCGTGTAATCCGGAACCGCGATGTCCTGGTTCGTCGAATCGAGCACGTGCCCGGCGTTGTTCTGAACCGTGAGCCGAAGCTGCAGCGGGCCCGGTGGGGCGTCGAACGTGACGCTCCCCCCCGGCGCGACGGTGATCGGCGACGGGGTGCCCTTTGCCGCCGCTACCGCATCACGCACGCTCCCCTTGAACAGCGGCTTGCCTTCAGGGCTCACCGCAATCACGCCGACGATCGCGGCGGCTTCGGTCTTGCGGTCCTCGGACGAGGGTGACGGCTCCCACGCGAAGGTGACTCGGGTCTGCCCGTTCTCACCGCGTCCCGTGCCGACCCAGAAGCGCGCGGGACGCCCTCCGCGCGGCTCTGCCAGCGTGCTCAACGCGCGGGTAACCGCCGTCGGCGCCTCCGGTTTCGCCGGCGCCGTAGCACGCGCCACATCCTCTTTCGTCAGCGCCCAGTACCCCTTGCGCGCGCGGACGTCCACGCCACGGCGCTTGACCGTGACCTTGATCTCGTGGAACTTCCCGTCGGTGGGCGCGCGCGACGAGGTGTACCCGAGCAGGTAGTAGCCGCTCGAGTCGCGCATGATCTGCTTCATCCCCGCCGCCAGGTCGTTGCGATTGACGATCGCGCGGCCATCGGTGTTGTTGGCGAGCGTGTGCAGGGTGTCGATCGACGACTTCAAGTTGTTGGCGTCCTGCGTCAGCCCGATCCCCTCGTTGATGTTGTATTCGAAGGCCCCGAGTCCGCGCGGATCGACCGCGTAAATGGACGTGTTCTGTCGGTTGGCAGTACTGAAGACCTCGCGCATGTCGTTGAACATGTCGGTCATCATCTGCATGTTGTAGCGGTCGTCGGTCTGCGCCGTCGGATTCCTCCGGTTCGGATTGCCCATGCCCGGGAATGCCGCGTTGGGGTCCTGCAGTTGCGGCGGCAGCGCGGAAGTGAACCCCTCGCTGACGAGAATGATCGACTTGCGCCCCTCCCGAAGGCTGCCCATCCGCACCGCGGCGGCCTTCAGCGCGCTCATCGTGACCTGGTTCCGGATCCGTTCCACTGTCGCGGCCGGATACTGCGCGTACTGCTCCTCGAACGTGTTGCGCGGCGTGTAGTTGAACTTGCGTCCTTCGAAATTCTGGATGGCGGAGATCAACCGCGAGCGCGAGCGCGTGAACTGGATGTCGCTGACGGGCGTCAGCGGATACATGACCGCAACCATGTCGGCCGGCGCCAGCTGGTTCTCGATGAAATCGATCAGCGGACGGCGCACCGCCATGTCGTTGCCGCGCCGCACGTGGTAATCGTCCAGCAGGATCACGAACAGGCGCACTTCAGGCCGCGCGGCCTCGCGCTCTTCGTCAACCGACGTTCGGATCTCGCCGTTGGTGGGCCCTTCCACCTGGTCGAGCGGATCGATCTTGATCACGCTGAACGTCTCGACGCGCTGCGGCTTGCCGTCTTCGAACACGGCGAACTCCTCCGGCTTGAGGTCGAGCACCGGATTGCCCTTGCCGTCGCTGATGATCACGTCGACGCGCACGAAATTGATCGAGCTCTTGAACGTGGGCTGCTGTAACGCGTCTGCCTGTGTGGCTGGAGGCTTCGGCTCGACTGGCGGATTCTGCGCCGGCGGATTCTGTGCGGGTGGATTCTGAGGCGGAGGATTCTGCGGCTGCTGCCCGTGCAGCGCGACCGCAAGAACCGTCACCAGCACGGCACGAATAACTATTGCGCGCATAAGTAGTTAGACGCCCCAGGGAAGGAGGCGGCCGCCTCTGCGCGATGATAACATTCCGGGCTTCCGAAGGAGTTATCGTGAGCCAGGACATCGCCGACCTCCCACAGCCCCTGACCCTTCTTGCCGAGGACGAGCAGATCTTCCGCGAGAGCGTTCGCGACTTCGCCAACGCACGCATCCGGCCGCTCGTCCGCGAAATGGATGAGCAGGCAAAGGTCCCGAAGTCGCTGGTGAAGGACCTCTTCGACCTCGGCGTGATGGGGATCGAGGTCCCCGAAAGCTTCGGCGGGGCCGGCGGGACGTTTTTTCATTCCGTCCTCGCCGTCGAGGAGCTTTCGCGCGTGGATCCCTCGATCGGGGTGCTCGTCGACGTCCAGAACACACTGGTCATCAACGCGTTCGTGCGCTGGGGAAACGACGATCTCAAGCGCCGCTACTTGCCCCGGCTGGCCGCCGATACGGTCGGGGCCTACGCGCTGTCGGAGGCGGGATCCGGCAGCGACGCGTTCGCGCTCGTCACCCGCGCGCGCGAAGACGGGGACGCGTTCGTTCTGAGCGGCCGCAAGCTGTGGATCACCAACGCCAACGAAGCTGACATATTTCTGGTTTTTGCCTCTGTCAGTCCCGACGCCGGTTATCGGGGCATCACCGCGTTCGTCGTCGAACGCGGCACGCCCGGCTTCACCGTCGGGAAGAAGGAAGACAAACTCGGGATCCGGGCGAGCAGCACGTGCGAGCTGCTCCTCGAAGACTGCCGGATCCCGCGCGCCAACGTGCTGGGGGAGATCGGCAAGGGCTACAAAACCGCGATCGAGACCCTGAACGAGGGGCGCATCGGAATCGGCGCGCAGATGATCGGCCTCGCCCACGGTGCACTCGACGCGACAATCAAATACACCAAGGAGCGCAAGCAGTTCGGGAAGCCGATCGCGGAGTTTCAGGCCGTCCAGCACCAGCTCGCGCGCGCCGCAGTCGACGTCGAGGCGGCGACCCTTACGGTCTACAACGCCGCGCGGCTGCGCGACGCCGGCAAGCCGTTCCTGCTCGAAGCGGCGATCTGCAAGATCTTCTCGTCCGAAGTCGCCGAGCGCGTCGCGTCGCTCGCCGTGAACCTCTTCGGCGGCAACGGCTTCGTGAAGGAGTATCCGGTCGAGAAATTCTTCCGCGACGCGAAGATCGGACAGATCTATGAGGGGACCTCGAATCTGCAACTGCAAACGATCGCGAAGCAGATTCTGGCCTGACGGGCGCGGCGCGCAGTGCGCGGTGCGCGCTGCGTGGTGTGCACTGAACCATTCGGACATCGAAACCGTCTATCTCAGCGTACTGTCTGGAGGTTTCATGGCTATTCGTGTGTCTCGCCTCATCCCGGCATTCGTCACACTTGCGGTCCTCCTCGGCCCCTCCGACGGTCGGCACTGGGGTGTCACGCTGCTCGCCGCATCCGGTTCGCTCGACCGCTCGGCGATCGCGGCCTACGACCCGAAGAAGGACGCGAGCATCATTGCCGAGATTACCGCCGTGCGCGACGACGACCGCGAGGAGAAACGGTTCAGACTCGATCGCGCCACCGAGATTCGTGTGTACGCGCTCGGTGAAGGCACCGGCCGCAACATGGACGATTTTGGCTGGATCGAAGATGCGAAGGCCCGCAAGACCGTGTGGGAAATGACCTACCGGTCAACAGATCACGCTGGCGGCGCGTCCAAGAACCGCCGCTTCGACGGCACGATTACCCTCGCCGCAGGGGAATACATCCTCAAGTACGAGACCGACGGTTCGCATTCGTTCGGCGACTGGAACGCCGATCCGCCCGACGATCCCGAAGCGTGGGGCATCACGCTGTTCCGGAAGATCCCGAGATAACGGAGATAACAGGAGATAAGGAGTTTTCTTGGTTAAGAGAAAAACAAAAAATGCTCCTGATCTTCTGATCTCCTGTTCTCATCTCCTGATCTCCTGTTTTCCTCAGCTCAGAATGTGTTCGGCGATCACCATGCGCTGGACTTCTGACGTGCCCTGGTAGATCTCCGTGGCGCGGACGTCCCTGAACAGACGTTCGACCACGGAGCCTCGCTGATAGCCCTTCGACGCCAGGATCTGCATCGCCTTGTCGGCGGCGCGGTGTGCCGCTTCGGAGGCGAACAGTTTCGCCATGGATGCCTCGAGCGTCGGGCGCGGATGGCGCTGTCGGGCGTCGGCCGCTTTCAGCGTCAACATGCGCGCGGCGTCGAGGTCGGTCGCCATGTCGGCGAGCATCCACTGAACAGCCTGGTAATTGCCGATCGGTTGTCCGAACGCTTCGCGGTGGCGCGCATGGTTGAGCGCCTGTTCGAGCGCGGCGGCTCCCACGCCGAGCGCCTGGGCGGCGATCGCCACGCGGCCGCCGTCCAGCGCCCACATCGCAATCTGAAACCCTTCCCCCGGCGCGCCGAGCAGCGCGTCGGCGCCCACGCGCACGTTCTTCAGCTCCAGATCCATGCACCCCAGGCCGCGGACGCCCAGGGAGTCGGCGGCGTCGGTGCGTGTCAGCCCTGGAGTGTCGGCCGGCAGCAGAAAGGCGCTCACACCCCGGCCGCGCATGCCAGGCTGCGTCGCAGCAAAGACGATGATGACATCGGCCGCTTCCGCATTCGCGACCCACACCTTGCACCCGTTCAGCACGTAGCCGCGATCGTCGAGGCGCGCGACGGTCTGCTGATTGGCCGCGTCCGAGCCGGCCGATTCCTCCGACAGCGCAAACGCGCCGATCGCCTGGCCCGACGCGAGCCGCCGCAGCCAGAGCTGTTTTTGCGCGTCGCTGCCGAATTGCGCGACCGGCTCGGCGACGAGCGAGTTGTTCACCGCCGCGATGACCGCGACCACCGCGCTGGCGCGCGCCAGTGCCTCGATCGCGAGCGCGTAGCTGACGTAATCCAGACCTGCCCCACCGAGCTCCGCCGGGATGGTCACCCCCATCGCGCCGAGCGCCGACGCCTCCGCGATCAGCTCGCGCGGAAACGTCCCTGCCGCGTCGATCGCGGCAGCCTCAGGGGCAAGCCGCGACGTCGAGAACTCGGTGATCGTCGCGAGCCAGGTCTTCTGTTCGTCGGTGAGGTCGAGATCCATTCAGTTACACACTCCGCTCGTAACGCTGAGACCGTCCACGTACACATAGCACGAAGACACAAAGGCCGTGCCCATAGTGGCCTTGGTGTCCTTTGTGCGAGAAAGCCGTCGGCCCGTTCAGCGCGACAGCGACAGCCGCTCGAAGATAGGTCTCAGCTTCTCAGCGGTTGCGGGCAATTCCTCTGGCAGCACCCTGGTCTGCCCCACCACCGTCATGAAATTTGTGTCCCCGCTCCAGCGCGGGACGACGTGCATGTGGAGGTGGCCGGGGACGCCGGCGCCGGCCGGCTTTCCCAGGTTGATGCCCATGTTCATCCCGTGCGGCGCGTAGGCCTCGGTGAGCGCGGCCTCCGCATGACGGGTCAGGTCCATCAGCTCGGCACGTTCGTCAGCCGTCGTGTCTCCCAGCGACGCTACATGGCGGTTGGGCACGACCATCAGGTGACCGTTGTTGTATGGAAAGAGATTCAGGATGACGAAACAGGAAGGACCGCGAAAAAGAATGAGCGGTGTCGCGTCATCGTCGTGCAGGGCCGCACAGAAGATGCAGCCCCTCGACTCGTCGCCACCGCTCACATAAGCCAGACGCCAGGGCGTCCAGAGGCGCTCAAACAATGCTGAATGCTGAATGTTGAAGGCTGAAGTAAGGCTGAATGTTGAAACTTACTTCAGCATTCAGCATTCCGTCTTCAGCATTGCTAGACCCCCGCCAGATCCGATCCGGAGGGAACGCTGGGGATCGGGGGGGCGGTCACGGGCGCCTCGGGCTCCCGGTTGATCAGATCCTTCAGTTCCTTGCCGGGCTTGAAGTACGGCACCTTCTTCGGCGGGACGTCCACTTTGTCCCCCGTCTTGGGGTTGCGCCCCTTGCGCGGCTCGCGTCGGCGCAGGCGGAAGCTGCCGAACCCCCGCAGCTCAATCTTCTCGCCGCGGTGCAGGGCATCGATGATGCTCTTGAAGACGGTGTCGACGATGACCTCCGAGTGCTTCTTGGTCAGGTCTGACACCTTCGAGACTTCCTCGACCAGTTCCGCCTTCGTCATGCTGCCGTTTGTCATGGCAACTCCCTTTGGTCGTTGCCAGCTTCCAGCCGCCAGCTGCCAGCTGCCAGCGTAGCTGCTGGAAACTGGAAGCTGGAAGCTGGAAGCTGGCTTACTGCTGGTGCTTGAAGTGATCGCCCAGCGTTACTTCCGGCCGTCCGGTGGTCTCGGTGTAGGCCTCCCAGTCGGCTCGGAATTCCTCGTTCTTGAGCGCGCGAATGCTGAGGCCGATCTTCCGTTCCGCCGGAATCAGCTTGATGATCTTCATCTGGTAGCTCTCACCGACGTTCAGCTCCAGTTTGCCGTCCTTGCCCGCCTGCGGCGAGTCGTCGAACTCCGACACGTGGATCAATCCCTCGATGCCTTCCGCCAGCTCGACGAACGCGCCGAAGTTGGTCAGCCGGACGACCTTCCCCTCGACGCTGTCGCTGACGTTGTGCTGCGAGAAGAATTCGTCCCATACGTCGGTCTGCAGCTGCTTGAGCCCCAGTGACAGCCGCTGGTTCTCGGCATCGATGTTGAGCACCATCGCCTCGACCGTGTCACCCTTCTTCAGCGCTTCGGACGGATGCTTGAGGCGCTTGCTCCAGGACATGTCGGAGATGTGGATCAGGCCGTCGATCCCCTCTTCGACCTCGACAAACGCGCCGAACTCGGTCAAGTTGCGGACCTTGCCGGTGATCGTCGTGCCGATGGGGTATTTCTCCGACAGCTCGTGCCACGGATTGCTCTCGACCTGCTTGAGGCCGAGCGAGATCCGGCGAGCGCCCGGGTCCACACCGAGGACCATGGCTTCGACCGTGTCGCCGACGTTGAGCACCTTGGACGGGTGCTTCACGCGTTTGCTCCACGACATTTCACTGACGTGGATCAGGCCTTCGACGCCCGGCTCCAGCTCGACGAATGCGCCGTAGTCGGTCAGGCTGACGACCTTGCCGCTCATGCGCGCACTAACCGGGTAGCGGTCGTTGACGTTCGACCACGGGTCGTTGTGCAGCTGCTTGTGGCCGAGCGAGACGCGCTCGGTCGCCGCGTCGTACTTCAGCACGATGACGTCGATCGGATCGTTGACCTTGAACAGCTCCGACGGGTGCGTCACGCGCCCCCACGACATGTCGGTGATGTGCAGCAGGCCGTCGATGCCGCCGAGGTCCACGAAGGCACCGTGATCGGTGATGTTCTTGATCACGCCGTTGAGCACCTTGCCTTCGGCGAGGGTGTCGAGCGTGTGCTTCTTCTTCTCCGCGTT
>Ga0136617_10000297_pt1 | contig 40147 bp, 44 predicted proteins | sample AntDrymUQ3222106_2_FD_129672 | JGI IMG/M metagenome (GOLD analysis project Ga0136617, IMG submission 129672) | Polar desert sand microbial communities from Dry Valleys, Antarctica - metaG UQ322 (21.06) | ecosystem: Environmental > Terrestrial > Soil > Desert | place: Antarctica: Dry Valley... | reverse complement strand
TGCGGGCGCAGGCGCGGGAGCGGGCACGGGCGCCGGCTTCGGCACGAGATCGGGGTCGCACTGCGCGGTGGCCATCGAGGGCGCCCAGAAGCCGGTGCGCCAGCACAGGTTGCCAGCAAGACCCTTGGCGCCGTTGTACACCGCGCTCTTGACGATCCCGTCAGTCGGTGTGGGGTACGCGTTCAGTAAGTAGCCGCTGGAAGCGGGGGCAGTACCGGCGACATAACCTGTTGTCGCGGGCGCCGCCGGAGTGGTTTGCGCGCCGACGCTGCCGGCAACCGCCACCGTCATCGCGCCAGCCAGCACCCCATACACGAAGCGTCGAGTCATTGTTTACCCCTTTTGGCTTTGGTTTTGAACGAGTTTGTTCGAAATTGCGATTTTGCGCGGCAAGCCGTCGATCTCATAAAGCCTGTCGCGTCAAACGTTTTGTCTCCCGAATGAATATAGCACAGGGGTTTTGGCGTTCGCAAAGAAAAGACCGGCCGGATATGCGTCTGCCATACAACTGTCGCGGCAATACAACGTCGTGGTAAAATTACATGATTTCAAAGGCCTCCGACACGATGCGGCCTGCCTCAAGCGGCGTGCGGGAGCCGTCTAAGGCCGGTCCAAAAGGGGTGGCGCCAATCGCAGTTCCCGTGACCACCCTTCTGAAGACGCGCGCGCACTCCTCTTAAAAAAACCACGGTTTTAGGACCGCGACCGACCCCGTCCCGCCCATGGAGCAATTCGCCAAAGAAACCCTCCCGGTAAGCCTCGAGGCTGAAATGCGCCATTCTTACCTCGATTACGCGATGAGCGTGATCGTCGGCCGCGCGCTACCGGACGTGCGGGACGGACTCAAACCCGTGCATCGCCGCGTGTTGTTCGCGATGCACGAAGCCAACATTGCCGCAAACCGTCCTTACGTGAAGTGTGCCCGGGTGGTGGGCGATGTTCTCGGCAAATACCACCCGCACGGCGACACCGCGACCTACGAGGCGCTGGTCCGGATGGTGCAGCAGTTCTCGCTGCGCTACCCGCTAATCGATGGCCAGGGCAATTTTGGCTCGGTTGATGGCGACGCCCCGGCCGCGTATCGCTACACCGAATGCCGGCTACATCGGATCACCGGCGAAATGTTGGCGGATATCGATCGCGAGACGGTCGACTTCGTGCCGAACTACGATGGCAAGGAATTGGAGCCGTCCGTGCTCCCAGCGCGGCTTCCGAACCTCCTCATCAATGGCTCGTCGGGAATCGCCGTCGGGATGGCGACCAATATCCCGCCGCACAATCTCACGGAAACAGTCTCGGCATGCTTGGCGCTGCTCGCGAACTCCGAGCTTTCCATCGACGATCTGATGGAGCACGTACGCGCCCCCGATTTCCCGACCGCCGGGATCATCTATGGCCTGGAAGGGGTGCGGGAAGGCTACCGCACCGGTCGCGGCCGTGTCGTCATCCGCGCCCGCACACACATCGAAGACCTGGATAAAGGGAGCCGCCAGGCCATTATCGTCGACGAGATCCCATATCAGGTCAACAAGGCGAACCTCTTGATTCGCATTGGCGAGCTGGTCCGGGAAAAGAAGCTCGAGGGCATCTCCGACTTGCGCGACGAGTCCGACAAATCGGGCATGCGCGTCGTCATCGAGCTCAAACGCGGGGAAATCGCCGAAATCATCCTCAACAATCTCTACAAGCTGACGCAGTTGCAGGATAGCTTCGGCATGAACATGGTAGCGCTGGTCGACGGTCAGCCACGCCTGCTCAACCTCAAGCAGTTTCTCGAGTTTTTCCTGATCCACCGGCGCGAAATCGTCGTTCGCCGCACGCGGTTCGAGCTGCGTCGGGCGCGGGAGCGAGGTCACATCCTGGAAGGACTGGCGGTTGCGCTGTCGAACGTCGACGAAATGATCGCGCTGATCAAGTCATCGCCCACCCCACCGGAAGCCAAAGCGGCGTTGATGGCGAAAACCTGGCGCTCAGCCGTTGTCGAGGAGATGCTGAAACGAAACGCAGCGGATGCCGCACGCCCCGACGGGCTGTCACTAGAATTCGGCTGGCACGAGCGCGCGCACGGTTACAAGCTGTCCGACGCCCAGGCGCAGGCGATACTCGAATTGCGCCTGCAGCGCTTGACCGGACTTGAACAGGACAAGCTGACCGGCGAGTATCGAGAAGTGATGGCATTGATCGTCGACCTGATCGAAATCCTGGGCAAGCCGGTGCGTACCACCAAGATCATTGGCGACGAGCTCGCATCGATCCGCGATCAGTTCGGCGACGCGAGACGGTCGGAAATCGTCGCGCAGGGCGTTGATCTTTCGCTGGAAGACTTGATTGCCCCGGAAGAAATGGTGGTGACGTTATCGCACAGCGGCTACATGAAAGCACAACCGCTCGGCGAATATCGCGCACAGCGGCGCGGCGGGCGGGGCAAGCAGGCGACAGGAACCAAGGAAGACGATTTTGTCGACTGTATGTTCATGGCCAACACGCACGATTTCATCCTTTGCTTCAGCAATCGCGGCCGGGTTTACTGGCTCAAGGTTTACAACGTGCCGCAGGGCTCGCGGGCATCGCGCGGCAAGCCGATTGTCAACCTCGTGCCGCTCGTCGATCATGAAAAGATCACCGCGGTGTTGCCGGTTCGTGAGTTCACCGATAACCAGTTCGTGTTCATGGCGACGGCGATGGGCACGGTGAAAAAGACGCCGCTGTCGGATCTGTCGCGACCGCGGCCGTCTGGAATCATCGCGGTGGACTTGACCGACGGCGACTCGTTGATTGGGGTTGCATTGACCGACGGCATGCACGACGTGATGCTGTTCAGCTCGGGCGGCAAGGCGGTTCGCTTCGACGAGAACGATGTCCGGCCGATGGGTCGTCTCGCGCACGGCGTGCGCGGCATGATGCTCGAGAAGAAGCAGCGCGTCATTTCGATGCTGGTTGCCGAAGACGAACACCAGTCGGTGTTGACGGCCACCGAAAATGGCTACGGCAAGCGCACGCCGATCGTCGAATATACGCGGCATGGCCGCGGCACCAAGGGCATGATCGCGATTCAGCAAACCAGCCGCAACGGCCAAGTCGTCGCAGCAGCGCTGGTGCGGCCGGATGACGAGGTGATGCTGATTTCCACGGGTGGCGTGTTGATTCGCACCAAGGTCAAATCAATCCGCGAGATGGGACGCTCGACTCAAGGCGTCACGCTGATCAACCTCGGCGTCGGCGAGAAGCTCGCTGGCCTCGAACGGGTGGTCGAGCCCGACGACGACAATGGCGTCGAATAAGGCCGTCGCGAATCGCCAAACTTTAAAGGAGCCCCATCGGCTATGGCGCTCGCGGCCCTTGCCCGTGGCCTTTCTCTCATTAGACCAGCATGTCCAACGACGGGCCTAGCGTCGATGCAGCCGAGCTCGCCCGACATCGAGCGGCGATCGATGCGCTCGATCGCGAAATCTTGACGCGGTTGAACGACCGGGCCCGCCACGCACAGGCGATCGGCAAATTGAAGGGCGAGGGTCTCGCTTATCGCCCCGAGCGCGAAGCCCAGGTGCTGGAGCAAGTCGCTGCCCACAACGGAGGGCCGCTTGCAAACGACGTCTTGACCGGAGTGTTCCGGCAGATCATGTCCGCATGCCTTGCTTTGGAGCAGAAGCTCACCATTGGGTATCTTGGACCAGCGGGCACGTTCAGTCACGCTGCCGTGGCCAAGCAATTCGGCTCGTTCGTCGATGCCGTGCCGCTGCCCTCGATCGACGACGTATTCCGTGCCATCGAAAGTGGCGAGACCGACTACGCGGTGGTTCCAGTCGAGAACTCGACCGAGGGGGTGGTCGGGCGCACCCTCGACCTCATGTGCACGACCGGCGCTTCGGTCTGCGGCGAGGTCAAATTGCGGATCGAGCAACACCTGCTGTCGAACGCTGGTGGGCTTGCCGACATCCGCAAGGTTTATTCACACGCGCAGTCGCTTGGCCAATGCGTGCGGTGGCTCGCGCAACATCTCCCCGCGGTGCCGCGCGTAGCCGTCTCGAGCAATGCAGAAGCTGCGCGCCTCGCCGCAGCGGATCCCGAAGCTGCGGCCATTGCCGGCGAAAACGCGGGCGCGATCTACGGGCTCGCGGTTCTCGCGCCGCACATCGAAGACGAGCCCAATAACACAACACGGTTCTGGGTGCTCGGGCACCAATCAGTGCCCGCGTCGGGACACGATGAAACGTCTCTCGTCATGTCGTGCCCGAATCGACCGGGTGCCGTGTACGAGCTCTTGGAGCCGCTTGCGCGTCACGGGGTATCGATGTCCCGCTTCGAATCCCGTCCCGCGCGCACGGGGTTGTGGGAATACCTATTCTTTGTCGACCTCCTTGGTCATCGCGACGAGCGCGCCGTAGCGGCCGCGCTCGCCGAACTTTCGCACAAGGCGCCGTTTTTGAAACTCCTGGGCAGCTATCCGGTAGCGGCAGCATAAGGGCGATCCGAATGGTTGCCCGCGCCCCCGTTGCTCCTGACCATGTGCGCAGCATCTCGCCGTACGTTCCGGGCAAGCCAATCGACGACATTGCGCGCGAGCTCCACCTCGATCCCAAGACCATCATCAAGTTGGCATCGAATGAAAACCCGCGCGGGCCAAGCAAACACGCGGTGGCAGCGATTGCCGCAGCAGCCGCGGAGATCACACGCTACCCCGACGGTAACGGCTTTGCACTCAAGGCTCAACTCTCGCGGAAATTAGGCATCGACCCGGCGCAGATTGTCTTAGGCAACGGCTCGAACGATATCCTCGAGCTTGCGACGCAAGCCTTTTTGCGCCCGGGCGAAGCTGCTATCTATGCGCAGCACGCGTTCGCCGTCTACCCCTTGGCGACCCAGGCTCGCGGCGGCGTCGGCATTGAGGTTCCGGCCCGCGACTACGGACACGACCTGGATGCGATGCGTGCGGCGGTCACGCGAGATACGCGAATCGTGTTCATCGCGAATCCCAACAATCCGACCGGTTCGTGGATCTCGGCTCAACCGCTCGAAGCATTCATTGCCGCAGTGCCGCCGCAGGTCCTGATCGTGCTCGACGAGGCCTACTACGAGTATCTCAGGCGGAGCGACCGCGCACCATCGTTGGCGTGGGTTGGCCGCTACCCGAACCTCCTCGTCACGCGCACGTTTTCAAAAGCGTACGGTTTGGCCGCTTTGCGCGTCGGTTATGGCGTCATGAGCCTGGAAGTGGCCGACATGCTGAATCGCGTGCGCCAGCCGTTCAACGTGAACGCGCTTGCGCAAGTCGCGGCGATCGCGGCGCTGGCGGATACCGAGTATGTGGAACAGAGCCGCGACTTAAACGACGCGGGATTGACGCAGATCTATCAGGGGCTCGCTCATCTTCATATCGCGTACCTCCCGTCGCGAGCCAATTTCGTCATGGCACACGTTGGCGATGCCAGCCGTATCTATCAGTCGTTGCTGGCGCAAGGCGTGATCGTGCGGCCGGTCGCGAATTACGGATTGCCCGATTGGTTGCGCATCTCCGTCGGGCTGCCTGAGGAGAACGAGCGTTTCTTGGAAGCACTTGAGACGGCGCTCGCCGCCGCGCCCAGCGTCCACCTAGTCGCTAGGGCATGTTAACACTACAACCTATCTCAAAATCGCTTGGTCCCCTCACCCCAACCCTCTCCCGCAAGCGGGAGAGGGAGCTCGCGTTCCCTCTCCCCCAGCGGAGAGAGGGTTAGGGTGAGGGAGAACGCCGTTGCTGGATTTTGAGATGAGTTCTAGGCATCGCTTCGCGGCTTCGCGGCTCCCTTCCGCAAGCGGGAGCGGGAGTCCGACTTCGCGACGGACCGCGTTAGTGTGAGCGGGCCCTCGTGATCCATCACCCGGCGCCCGAGGCATCGCCGATCGGTACGATCGTCGTCGTCGGCGTCGGCTTGATTGGGGGCTCGTGCGCGCTCGCACTGAAGCGTGCCGGAACGGTGACAACGATCGTCGGCGTCGGGCGCAGTCAGACCAATCTCGACGAAGCGCTGCGGCTTGGCGTCATCGATCGCGGCAAAACGATCGATGAGGCTTGGACCCATGAAGCGCATGACGCCGACATCGTGTTGATCGCCACCCCGGTTGCGCAGTACGGCCCTTTGCTCGCACTTTTGCGCAAAGCGCTCGGTGATGCAACGATCGTGACTGACGCTGGCAGCACCAAACAAGACGTCATCGGTGCTGCGCGGAGCACTCTAGGCGATGCGTTCACTCGCTTTGTGCCCGGCCATCCGATTGCCGGCGCGTCGCTTTCCGGAGTAGGAGCGGCGCGGGCGTCTCTGTTCGATGGGCGCAACGTCATTTTAACGCCGCTGCCGGAAACCGATGCACGTTCCCACGCCCGCGTCGTGAAAATGTGGCAAGACTGCGGTGCACGCGTCACGACATTGGATCCCGCGGAGCACGACCGCATTTTTGCCGCAATCTCACATTTGCCGCATTTGCTTGCGTTCTCCTACGTCGCTGAGCTTGCGTCCAGACCGCAAGCCGCGGCGCTATTTGATCGCGCTGGCAGTGGCTTTCGCGACTTCAGCCGGATTGCTGGCGGGTCTCCGGAAATGTGGCGCGACATCACTTTGGCGAATCGCCCGGCGCTGCAAGAGGAGTTAGCTGCGTACCGGAGAGCGCTTGACCGGCTCTCGCACCTGCTGGATACAGGCAATGGCGCGGCGCTGGAGCGGGTGTTCGCGCAAGCCCGCGCGGCGCGGCGCAAATGGGAGGCAACCGATACCGATGCCGCCACCGGCGACGAATGAGTTCGCTGTCGGTGCTTGGCCGCCGGCACTGACGATAGGGCCGCTCTCAGGGGCCGCTGGAGTCGTCGCGCTGCCGGGCTCGAAGAGCATTTCCAATCGCTGCCTCTTGTTGGCCGCGCTGGCGACCGGCACCTCAGTGCTGGAAGACGTGCTCGCGGCCGACGACACCGACGTGATGCTGGATGCACTTGCGGCATTGGGAGTGATTGTCGAACGCAACGGCGGCGTGGCAACGTGCGTGGTTCATGGTACCGCGGGCGCGTTTCCAGTGAGCGAGGCGGCATTGTTTCTGGGCAACGCAGGAACCGCGTTTCGCCCACTGACTGCGGCGCTGGCAGTCTTGGGGGGAAGCTACGAGTTGACCGGCGTCCCGCGAATGCACGAACGGCCCATCGGTGACCTGGTCGAAGCGCTGCGCGCGCTCGGTTGCGATGTTCGCTATCTGGGCGCCCACGGCTATCCGCCGTTGGCAATCGGCCACAGCGCCGGGAGTGGGGCAGGCAGCGTCACGATCCGCGGCGCAACGTCCAGCCAATTCCTGTCGGCGTTGTTGATGGCGTTGCCGCTGGCTCGCACGCCGAGTGCTCCCGCAACGCATGTCCACGTCATCGATGGCTTGGTTTCAGAGCCCTACGTTGCGATCACGACCAATTTGATGCGCCGTTTCGGCGTCACCGTCGTCGAGCCGGATTCGACCACGTTTATCGTGCCGACCGGGGTTGGCTACACGTCACCCGGAAGGTTGAAGATCGAGGGCGATGCCTCTGCCGCATCGTATTTTCTCGCTGCCGGCGCAATCGGCGGCGGACCGGTGCGGGTCACTGGCGTCGGTCGCGATTCGATCCAGGGTGACGTGGCATTCGCGGATGCGCTGGCAGAGCAGGGCGCTGTTATATCGTTCGGGGCGGACTGGATCGAGGCAAGGCGCGGTGACCGCTTCGTCGGCGGCACGATCGATTGCGTGACAATTCCCGACGCCGCGATGACCCTTGCGATCACCGCATTGTTTGCGGTCCGGCCGACGACGTTGACTGGGATTGCGAGCTGGCGGGTCAAAGAAACCGATCGCATCGTGGCCATGGCAACCGAGCTTCGCAAGTTCGGCGCACAAGTCGAGCACGGTGAGGATTGGTTGCGCGTCTCGCCATTGAAACGGTTTGCACCGACCATCGTCGACACCTACGACGATCACCGTATCGCCATGTGTTTTGCTCTCGTCGCGCTGGCGGGCGTCGCTGTGACGATCAACGATCCTGGTTGTGTGCGTAAGACGTTTCCCACTTTCTTTTCGCACTTGGAACGGCTCACGCGTGACTAACGGTGCGACACCCCCGGTCATCGCGATCGATGGCCCGGCAGCGTCGGGAAAAGGCACGGTCGCAGCCGCGGTTGCGTCTGCACTAGGCTTTCACTATCTCGATAGCGGATCGTTCTACCGATTGGTCGCGTTGCGTGCGCTCGAGCGCGGTACCGCCTTGGACGACGCCGCGGCGGTCGCGCCGCTCGCAATCGAGCTCGACGCCGTATTCCGTGCGGGAGAGATCAGAATGGACGGACGCGACGTCACGCAAGCGATCCGCAGCGAGGCGGTCGCGGCGGCCGCGTCACACGTCGCCGTCCACCGAGCGGTGCGTGCCGCCGTCCTCGCCGGCCAGCGTTCGTTCCTGCGCCCGCCAGGCCTGGTCGCCGATGGCCGCGACATGGGAACGGTCGTCTTTCCCGAGGCCCGCCTCAAGGTGTTCGTTACGGCCAGCGCCGAAGAGCGTGCGTTGCGGCGTTATAAGCAGTTGATCGCAAAAGGAAACTCGGTTACACTCGAAGGTCTTTTGCGGAACATTCGCGAACGTGATGCACGCGACGCGGGACGGGCGGCAGCCCCGCTCAAACCGTCGCACGACGCGGTCATCCTGGACACAACCGATTTGACGATCGACGCGGCGATCGACGAGGTACTTGCACGGTACCGGAAGTTGCTGCCGAGTTCACCCAATGAACCAATTGATTAACCCACCCGCCGGTTTCGAGAAATAGGGTTCTCGCAACCGGCGGTTCAGACCAGCAAAGGAACTAACCCACACATGGCTATTGCCACCGAAATGTCCCAAGCAACACCGACAGTCAGCCCCGCGATTGAAAATTTTGCCGCGCTGTTCGAAGAATCGTTATCAAGGCAGGAGATGCGGCAGGGCGAGCTCATCACGGCCGAGGTGACGCGCGTTGACTACAACGTGGTTGTCGTCAACGCTGGCCTCAAATCGGAATCGTTCATCCCCATCGAAGAGTTCAAGAACGACAAAGGGGAAGTCGAGGTTAAGCCCGGCGACTTCGTGACCGTCGCGATCGAATCGCTGGAAGATGGCTACGGCGAAACGCGCCTCTCCCGCGATAAGGCCAAGCGCTTGAAGGCGTGGCTCGATCTCGAAGCCGCCATGGAGCAAGCACTCGTCGTGCAGGGTTGGGTCACGAACAAGGTCAAGGGCGGTCTTACCGTCATGATCAACGGCATCCGCGCATTCTTGCCCGGCTCGCTGGTCGACATCCGTCCGGTCAAGGATACGTCTCCGTTCGAAGGCAAGCAGCTCGATTTCAAGGTGATCAAGCTCGATCGCAAACGCAACAATGTGGTGGTCTCGCGGCGCGCGGTGTTGGAAGACAGCCTGGGTGAGGAGCGCGAGAAGCTCTTGTCGACACTCTCCGAAGGCGCGGTCGTCAAAGGCGTGGTGAAGAACATCACCGATTACGGCGCGTTCGTGGATCTGGGCGGGATCGACGGCTTGCTCCATATCACCGACTTGGCCTGGCGCCGCGTCAAACATCCGTCGGAGGTGCTGGCCGTGGGCGATGAAGTGACGGCCAAGGTGCTCAAGTTCGACCAGGAGAAAAACCGGGTGTCGCTCGGCATGAAACAGCTGGGCGAAGATCCGTGGGTTGGTTTATCGCGGCGCTATCCGCCGGGCACGCGCCTATTCGGAAAAGTGACGAACATCACTGACTACGGCGCGTTCGTCGAGATCGAGGCGGGAATCGAAGGGTTGGTTCACGTTTCCGAAATGGACTGGACGAACAAGAACATTCATCCCACCAAGGTCGTGCAACTGGGCGATGAGGTCGAAGTGATGATTCTCGAGATCGACGAGGATCGGCGGCGCATTTCCCTCGGGATGAAGCAGTGCATGCCGAACCCGTGGGAAGAATTTTCGATCAACCACAAGAAAGGCGATAAGGTTCGCGGCCAGATCAAGTCCATCACTGACTTTGGGGTATTTATAGGTCTGCCCGGCGGCATCGACGGGCTCGTGCATCTGTCGGATCTCTCGTGGGCCGCAGAAGGGGTCACGGCGGTTCGCGACTACAAGAAGGGCCAGGAAGTCGAAGCCGCCGTGCTGGCGATCGACGTCGAGCGCGAGCGTATCTCGCTCGGCATCAAGCAGCTCGAAGGCGATCCGTTTACCAACTTTGTCGCCATGCACGACAAGGGCAGCGTCGTGGTGGGAACGGTGAAGTCGCTCGATGGCAAGGGAGCAGTGATTGCGCTGGGGGGTGACGTCGAAGGCTATTTGCGCGCCTCGGAGCTTTCGCGCGACCGCGTCGAGGACATGCGAACGCACCTGAAAGAGGGCGACACGGTGTCGGCGATGATCATCAACATCGATCGCAAGAATCGCAGTATCAATCTGTCGATCAAGGCAAAGGACAACGCCGATGAGAGCGAAGCCTTGCAGCGGGTCAGCGCCGAGACTTCTGGTGCGAATACCGGCACGACTAATTTAGGCGCTCTGCTCAAGGCCAAGCTTACCGACAACAAGACCGCCGGCTAACCGCACGATCTATAGTCGTACAACGCTCTCGATGATCACTCGCGTATCAACGAGCGGAGTTGCCGACTCATTTGGCAACTCCGGCCAGCGATTCGCAGAAACCAATCCGACGCAAAAGTAGGGTTTTGCTTTTGGTGAGATGTATGACAGCGGGCGGCTCTCGTCCCGAGCCGCGCGACCCTTGGGCGGTTGTTGGCGAAGAGATCCAAGTTCACGTTAACGAGCTAGCGATTCGGGACACTGACACATGACTAAATCGGAGCTGATCGACCGCCTCGCGGCGCAGTTTCCGCAACTGGTCGCAAAAGACGCCGAATTGGCGGTCAAGACGATCCTCGATGCGATGGCTGAGAGTCTCGCTAAGGGGGCCCGCATCGAGATCCGCGGGTTCGGCAGCTTCGGTCTCAACTACCGCCCCCCGCGCACGGGGCGCAACCCTAAATCGGGGGAGCGCGTGCAGGTGCCGCAGAAATTCGTCCCCCACTTCAAGGCAGGCAAGGAGTTGCGTGAGCGGGTCGACTTCCGGGAATCGGACTAAGCTGCGCTTTGGCGCACCGGCCCCGCACTCCGAAAGCATGCCTCGTTGCCTGTTTCCCCGCGGACGTCTTGCCCCGGTTGCCAGCTCAGTTGGCAACACCGCCGACGATATGCAGGAAGCCAATCAGACATAAGTAGGGTTTCACTTTTGTCGGAATCTGTATAAGCCAGATGCAAACCATCCGCTGGATCATCGCTGCCGCTATCTTTCTAACGCTTCTCTTGCTATCGCTGCAAAACGCGGAGCAGGTGACACTGCGCGTCTTCAATCTCGCGACCTTACAAGCGCCCCTTGTCTTCGTCGTGTTCATTGCATTTGCCGCCGGTGTTGCCGCGGGTTTGCTCGCCGGTGCGTTCCGCGCCGCGCGCCTGAAGCGGCAATTAAATGCGCTGCGACGCGGGCATCGCGGCTCCGACGTCACCCGCTCTCCGCTCGATCCAGACACTCTGTCTGGCAACCCATCATCGTTGGGTCCGCCTTAAGAAGCGGCAAACGCCCAGTAGCCGCGCCGTGATGCCGAACTCGATGGCTTAAAGACTCCGCAGGTCAAGTGGACTTCGAACTGTGGTGGCTGCTGCCGATCCCGGCATTGTTCTTTGCGCTCGGCTGGATTGCCGCGCGCATCGACATCAAGCATTTGCTGCGAGAATCACGAGCCCTGCCATTGTCTTATTTCCGCGGTCTCAACTTTCTTCTGAACGAGCAGCCGGACAAGGCAATCGAATCGTTCATCGAGGTTGTCAAAGTCGATCCCGCGACAATCGACCTGCATTTTGCGTTAGGGTCGCTGTTCCGCCGCCAGGGAGAAATCGAGCGGGCGATTCGCATGCATCAGAATCTGCTCGACCGGCCTGATCTGCCGGACGACAAACGAACCATCGCTATGCACGAGCTCGCACAGGATTTCCACCGGGCAGGGCTGCTCGACCGTGCCGAGGAGCTCTTCACCAAGCTTGATGGCACAACGTTCGAGCATTCGGCACTCGCGCATTTGATCTCGATCTACGAGACCGAAAAGGACTGGCGACAAGCGATCGCCGCGACTCAGCGGATGGAGACGCTTGCGAAGCAACCTTATTTCAAGGAGATCGCGCAATATCATTGCGAGCTCGCGCAGATTGCTCTGCTGCGCGCAGATTACGCGACGGTCACAAGCGAGCTCGAGACAGCGTTTGCGCAATATCGCGGGTGCACGCGTGCGACGTTGCTCGCCGGTGACCTTGAAGCCCAGCAAGGCAACTTGAGCGGCGCGCTTGCCGCCTGGCAAAAGATTGAATCGCAGAACCCAGCCTATCTGGCGCTGGCGGCTGACCGGTTTGTCGACACGTATCGCAAGCAAGGCACGACCGCGCTGGGCGTTCGCGTGTTGCGCAGCTACCAGGCGCAATATCCGTCGCTTGATTTATTGAATGCGCTCTTTACGCTGGTGCTCGAAGACGAGGGCGCAGAAGCCGCCGCCGCCGTGATCAAGGACGAACTAGCGCGCAATCCCACATTGCTCGGCCTCGATCGGCTGCTTGAAGCGCAACTCATCGGCGCACCACTCGAACGCCGGCGTGATTTGGAACTCGTCAAGGGTCTTGTTGGACAGCACATCAAGCGGCTAGGGCTCTACAAATGCGATGGCTGCGGTTTCCGGGCCAAGCAATACTATTGGCGTTGTCCCGGCTGCTTGAAATGGGAGACTTATTCGCCGCGTCGAACCGAGTCGCCGGACGGTTTCATCTAACGCCTGCCGCCGCGCACAAGGTAAAAGATATGGGAGATCATGCGACGCAACGCGCATCGCCAAAAGTTCTCGTCGCGCTCGACTTCTCCGACCCGCGACACGCGCTGGCCTTGGCGGACCGACTGGACCCCGGCGCATGCGGCTTGAAGGTCGGCAAGGAACTGTTCGTCGCTGCCGGTCCCGAACCCGTGCGACGGATGATCGAGCGAGGGTTCAATGTGTTTCTCGACCTCAAGTTCCACGATATTCCGAACACGGTTGCGCAGGCGTGCGCCGCTGCGACGCGATTGGGGGTCTGGATGTTCAACGTGCATGCGGCGGGCGGGCGGGACATGCTGATGGCTGCGCGGCAGGCAGTGCACGCGACAGCGATCGAGCGCGGTGGAGCGCGACCCTGGCTGATCGGAGTGACGGTGCTGACGAGTCTGGGTGATGAGTCGTTGCGCGAGATCGGTTTCGCGGAAGGTGTCACGCAGGGCGTCAACCGGCTCGCGCGCCTGGCGCGAGACTGTGGGCTCGACGGCGTCGTCTGCTCGGCGCAAGAGACCGCGATGCTCCGTGCCGCCTTTGGTCCGGAGTTCAGATTAGTGACGCCGGGGATTCGCCCGGCGGGCACCACACCGGATGATCAGGCACGCGTCATCACGCCCGAAGCGGCGGTCGCCAACGGTGCCGATTATCTGGTCATCGGCCGGCCCATCACACAAGCGCCTGACCCAGTCGCGGCGTTAGCGAAGATCAATACCGCGCTCATGTCGCGATGCGAGCCACGCGCGTGAAGATCACGATGATTGGAACCGGCTATGTGGGCTTGGTCACCGGCGCGTGTCTCGCCGAAGTCGGTAACGACGTTCTGTGTCTCGATGTCGATCAACGCAAGATCGAAGTGCTAAAGACTGGAGGCATACCGATCCACGAGCCTGGGCTCGAGCCAATGGTGCGGCGTAACGCGGCAGCGGGAAGGCTCAAGTTCACGACGGACATCGACGCAGCGGTCGACCACGGCGCGCTGCAGTTCATCGCGGTCGGTACGCCGGCCGACGAGGACGGCAGCGCGGATATGCAATACGTGATCGCCGCTGCGCGCAACATCGGCCGGCGTATGCAAGACCACAAGATCATCGTCGACAAGTCCACCGTTCCGGTCGGCACGGCAGACCGCGTGCGCGCCGCGATCGATGAGGAGCTGGCAGCTCGTGGGGTGCGCGTGCCTTTTGCCGTCGCGTCCAATCCTGAGTTCCTAAAGGAAGGCGCGGCGGTCGAGGATTTTATGAAACCTGACCGCATCGTCATCGGCACCGACGACGCGCGTGCGATCGCCGCGCTGCGCGCCGTGTACGCGCCATTCATGCGCAACCATCAGCGCCTCCTAGTCATGGATGCGCGCTCGGCGGAACTGACCAAGTACGCGGCAAACGCGATGCTCGCGACGCGCATCTCATTCATGAATGAGCTCGCGAATCTAGCGGACGACCTCGGCGCCGACGTCGAGATGGTGCGCCAGGGAATCGGCTCGGATCCGCGCATCGGCTATCACTTTCTGTATCCCGGGGTTGGCTACGGCGGAAGTTGCTTTCCAAAGGACGTGCGTGCGCTGCAATTCGCCGCCGCCAAGGCCGGGCGGCCGCTTAAATTGATGGCTGCCGTCGACGCGGCGAATGAGGCGCAGAAATTGGTGTTGGCCGAGAAGATCTTCGCGCGTCTGGGTGACGATCTTTCCGGGCGCACGCTCGCACTCTGGGGCCTCGCGTTCAAGCCCAATACCGACGATATGCGCGAGGCGCCTTCACGGGTGTTGATCGCCGCCCTCGCCGCGCGCGGCGCCCGGATCGTCGCCTACGATCCAGTCGCGATGGACGCGGCGAAACGCGTGTTTGGCGAAGCGCCGCACTTGACCTTCGCCGAGTCACCGCTCGCTGCGTGTGTTGCCGCCGACGCGCTAATCGTCGTCACCGAATGGCAAGAATTCAGGAGCCCCGACTTTGGCGAGCTACGCGCGCGACTCAAATCGCCGCTCATCTTCGATGGCCGCAACCTTTACGATCCAGCCGTTGTGCGCGCGGCTGGGCTTGAGTATTTCGCGATCGGCCGCCGCGGCTAGCCCCTCGGGACATAGGATATGGCTGCATCACCCGGCCGCGGCAAATTCTCGAATTATCGCGAGCGCGCCGCCGCGGCCAAAGTGTTGGTGGTGGGCGACGTTATGCTCGATCGCTATTGGTTTGGCGATGTCGAACGGATCTCGCCGGAAGCGCCAGTGCCGGTCGTTAGGATTGCACGTACCGAGGATCGACCCGGAGGCGCCGCCAATGTCGCGCGGGGCGTGGTTGCTCTAGGCGCGCGCGCGACATTGCTCTCCGTGATCGGAGAGGACGAGCCGGCGGCGCAACTCGTGCGTCTGCTCGCCGCAGAACATGTCGCCACGTCGCTGCATCGCGATGCCTCGCTTCCGACGACGGTCAAGTTGCGGGTGATTGGGCGGCAACAGCAATTGCTGCGCATCGATTTTGAAACTGCGCCGTCGCACGAAGTGCTGGCGACGAAGCTTGCCGATTACGAACGTCTTCTGCGCGATGCGGATGTCGTCGTGCTCTCCGACTACGGCAAGGGCGTCTTGGCCCACATCGCGACGATGATCGAGCGTGCGCGGGAAATCGGCCGGCCAGTCCTCGTCGACCCGAAGGGTGATGAGTATTCGCGCTACCGGGGAGCCAGCTTGATTACGCCGAATCGCAACGAGTTCCGGCAAGTTGTCGGACGGTGGAGTGATGAGGAGGGGTTCGCGCGCAAAGCAGAGGCGTTGCGCCGAGAGCTCGAGCTCGACGCGCTGCTCGTCACCCGGTCGGAGGAGGGCATGAGCCTATTCGAGGCGACGGGCACGTTGAGCATTCCGGCGCAGGCGCGGGAAGTTTTCGATGTATCGGGCGCCGGTGATACGGTGATCGCCACAATCAGCGTGTTGCTTGCCGCCGGAGCATCGCTGGCCGACGCCGTTGCCATCGCGAATGAAGCAGCAGGCGTGGTCGTGGGCAAGCTCGGTACCGCGGTCGTCCAGCCGCACGAGCTCGCCTGATCCTTCGTAGCTTCTTCGCCGCGAATCGTCTGGCTCAGTGGCCAAATGAGCCAGCGATTCGCGGGGAGCTAACCCGACAAAAGTAAGGTTTCACTTTTGTCGGCAAGGATAAAAGTGGCAAAGAACAAATCCGTCTACGTCTGCACCGAATGCGGAGGCGCCGCACCCAAGTGGCAGGGCCAGTGCCCGCAGTGCGCCGCTTGGAACACGTTGGTCGAAACGATTGCGACACCCAAGGCCGGCCGGTTTGAAAGCATCGCCGGCGCGCGTTCCGCAATAACGTCGCTCGGCTCAGTCACCGCATCCGAAAGCATGCGGATCGCAACTGGAATCGATGAGCTCGATCGCGTACTTGGCGGCGGCCTCGTCGGGGGTGGGGTGATTCTGCTGGGAGGCGACCCGGGCATCGGCAAGTCGACGCTGCTCCTGCAGGCGGCGGCCGTTCTGGGCAAGGCACGGCGAACGCTGTACGTCACGGGTGAGGAATCGGTCGAGCAAATCGCGTTGCGGGCGCAGCGCCTAGGACTCCTCCAGGCGCCGATCGAGCTTTTGGCCGAGGTCCAGCTGGAGGCGATAGTCGCCGCGATCGATTCGGCCAAGCCACAGATCATCGTCATCGATTCGATTCAGACTGTGTACACCGAATCGTTGCAGTCGGCGCCGGGAAGTGTCGCGCAGGTGCGCGAATGTGCGGCGCAATTGACGCGCCTCGCCAAGCAACGCGGCGTCGTGGTGATCTTCGTTGGGCACGTCACGAAGGAGGGTGCCATCGCCGGCCCGCGCGTGCTCGAGCATATCGTCGACACGGTCCTCTATTTCGAAGGCGATCCGCACTCGACTTTTCGGCTCGTTCGCGCAATCAAAAACCGCTTCGGAGCAGCAAACGAGCTCGGCGTCTTCGCTATGACCGAGCGTGGGTTGAAGGGAGTCGCGAACCCGTCTGCGCTCTTCCTTTCGCATCACGCCGAAGCGGTCGCGGGATCCGCGATCGTGGCGACTCTCGAGGGCTCGCGTCCGTTGCTGGTGGAAATTCAGGCACTGACCGACCCGGTGCAAGGCGGGGTGCCACGGCGTCTCGCGGTCGGCCTCGACCCGCAGCGATTGGCGCTTCTGCTCGCGGTCTTGCACCGCCATGGCGGTGTGGAGACGGCTCTATTCGACGTTTTCATCAACGCCGTCGGCGGTGTGCGCATCCAGGAACCGGCAGGCGACTTGGCGATCCTATTGGCCGTGCATTCTTCCCTCAAAAACAAGCCGCTACCGGCTAAATCTCTAGTATTTGGTGAAGTCGGGCTTGCCGGTGAGATTCGCCCGGTGCAGCGCGGTCAGGATCGCATCAAGGAGGCAGCGAAGCTCGGTTTCGCAACCGTCGTCATTCCCACGGCGAACAAGCCGCGGCAGCGCATCGAGGGTGTGCACATGATCACCGTCGATCGCGTATCCGACGCCATTGCCGCGGTGCGCGAGTGATGCCACTAAGCCACCGGATCAGACCAAAGCGACGCCAAGTGTCTACTGCGACGCGGGTTTCTGATTGTTAACGTGACGGTCGCTGCGGCACGTGGTCCATCATCGACGCGTCGTATAATTGATATTATGTCAAATAGAGGCTATTCCTCACCGCCATCACATGATAACGCTGTGCTTACGCGGGACGGCCTATCCCATTGCGAACTATTTTCCTTGGGCCTTGTTGGTACAAATGGAACCGACGCCGCACCTGCCGTCACTCGCCATGACGTAGGAGAATGAAGGCATTTGCCAGAATTGACACTGAGGCGTGCGAGCATAGTAAGTGTCGCTACCACCTCTCTGTCTGGAGACGATGGTTAATGTTCGAGAGCTCTCAAGCTTGGATTTCAGCTCTTGACAAGAAGTGGTATCCGCATCGATCTGCGGCGCAGAGTTGACGACGGGAGCCCGAGCATCGGGGGCCGCAGCAGTCTGTGCATAACTGAGGGGAGCAAACAGCATAAGGCCGAATGCACTTGCGGCTGCAGAGCTGGTAAGAAAGCTGCGCCGGATGAGCGCAGACGATGCGACGGCCATGTTCATTCTCCTTTGAGTTTGCCAATATCCCGGTCATTCGGATGCGATACAGAGAACACCAAAGCGATCGACCAGGCTAAACTTTCTCGATGGATCACAAGGATGCCGCCTGGGAGACGCGGATCGCCCACCTCTGGTTATCGTTCGACGACTACGGTGCGGATGAGTTCGTCGCCAAGATCGACGACTTGGTCGCCGAGCTGCCGCCCGCAGACGCCATCGGGCTCTTCGAACGTGGCGCAGCACAAGATTCCACTGGTCACCCGGATCGGGCGGTCGCGTTGTACAAGGCCGCGCTGGACGCCGGCTTGGCCGACCCGCGGCGGCGGCGAGCAACCATTCAGATGGCTAGCTCGCTCCGCAACCTCGGCAACGCCAAAGACGCGGCAGCCCTTTTGACGGCCGAGCTTCACGCCACCTCGGACGAGCTGGACGGCGCCGTGCGGGCCTTCCTCGCGCTCGCGCTCGTCGATCTCGGGCGTGAGCGTGAGGCCGTTGCCGCGAGCCTTACCGCCCTCTCCTTCTACCTCCCTCGGTACACCCGATCTCTTGCCCGCTATGCCGCGCTGCTAAACCGCTAACGTTCCATCGTGGTCTGCCGGTCATTCAAAGCACGGAGCGACCTCGCGGACTTCGACGGTGCACCACTCGGCGGCCGGGCATTCGGCGGCGATGGCGACCGCTTCCTCCCGAGTTGCGCAAGCGAGCAAGTAAAAGCCCCCGACCATCTCCTTGGCTTCAGCGAACGGGCCATCGACGAGCTTGCGTCGACCTTCGCGCATCTGCACGCGGACGCCCTTGGTCTGCGACGCAAGCGACTCGCTCGCGACAAGGATGCCGCGCGACTTCAGATTCTCGCCGAAGCGCAGCATGCGCTCGTAAAGTGCGCGGCCGGCATCCTGCGATCGCTCGTTTCGCTGGTCGGTGGGTTCCACGATGAGCAACATGTAAGACATAGATTTCCTATCAGTGGGTTGAAGCAATCGGCTCGAAACCCGCTATCGATTGGCTAGCGCACCACCTCGACTGGCGTAACGAAGACATAACCCACACCGCGCTCGGTTCTGATGTACTGCGGATCGGAAGAGTCAACTTCGATTTTCCGCCGCAGCCGTAAGATCTGCACATCGATCGATCGGTCGTACACCTCGGCGTTGTGCAGGCGCGAGAGATCGAGCAGTTGGTCACGCGTCAGAATCCGCTGGGGGGCAGACAGAAACGCCGCGAGCAGGCTGAACTCGCCATTGGTCAGCCCGACCGAGCGGCCGTCCGGACCTTTGAGCTTGCGCAGTCCGAGGTTCAGCTCCCAGTTACCAAACCGATAGGCACGCACTTTGGCGATTTCATCGGCAACCGAGGCCTGTGTCTTGGCGCGGCGCAAGAGAGCCCGTATACGCGCGAGCAGCTCGCGCGGGCTAAAGGGCTTCGTGAGATAGTCGTCGGCGCCGAGCTCGAGGCCCATCACGCGATCGGCTTCGTCCGCGCGGCCGGTGAGCATCAAGATCGGAATGGCCGATGATTCGCGCAGTCTGCGCGCGATCTGCATGCCGTCTTCGCCCTGCAGCCGCAGATCGAGCAACACGAGGTCGATCGTGTCGCGTTCCATGACGGCGGTCAGCTCCGCGCCGCTCGCCACGGTCGTCACGCGCAACTCGTTGCCGGTCAAGTAATCCGAGACAAGCTGTCGGATGGCAGGATCGTCGTCGACGGCGAGAACGTGCGGTGCCAGGGGAAAGGCAGTGTGCATCGAAGCAGCAGTATGAACAGCAAAATCGAACATCGGTTTATCCCCAATCCTACTTGACTGTGTATCGCTCCGGTTGCACAGAGAGAATGCCGATAGCGTTGAGCGCGATGCGGCGAGTTTCCGGCCAATGTTCTCCGAGTAAACGCTCCCGCATCACGTGACCTCTGCCGCCCTAAACCGCTTCGATTCAGCGCAGCGTTTAGCGGCGTCCACTACAGCCGATTGTTGGGCGCCCTCCCGCAGCACCTTGATCAAAGCAGCGGCTTCCTCATCGCCGTAACCGGCGGCCATCGCTCTCTTAAAGAGCCCCGAGGCGAGCATGGGAAACTCGGAGTTGATCCCGTTGTCACGCGCATGTTGCGCGATCCGCTCTGTTGCTTCGACCGAAATCTTGAGCGGGCTTTCGGATGCGGCGTAATTGTCCGCCTGGATGACAGCCCCCTCATGTCTAAGAAACTCCCCGAAGGTGGGTGAGATACCTGCGACCAGAGATCCGTATAAATCCACGCGAATCCTCTCCGCTTCGGCGACGCGTGCCCCCTGCAAAAAGCCCAGCATCGCACCGTAGATGTACGAGAGCGTGGCCAAATCCATCGTCGACGCCGAGCCAACCTCTTCTCCCAGATACGTCACGCTTCCGCCAAAGATCTTGAGGACCGGCTCACTGCGCCGAAACGTTGTCTCGGCGCCCGATACGAAAATGGGGTGTCCGGCCTCCCCATCTGGCTCGGTGCCGCCTGAATGGCGCCATCGAGGTAGTCGGCGCCTCGCTGCCGCGCCCAAATCTCACTGTCTCGCGCCTCTTGGGGGCTGCCCGTGGTCAGTTGCACCAGCACGCGGCCGACGAGAGCGGAAGCGACCTCCTTCGTGCCGAGAATCTCGTTCGCCGCTTTGTAGTCGTGGACGCAAACGACGACGATCGGGCTTTCGCCGACTGCCGATTCGGCGCTAGGGGCAAAGACCGCTCCATCGCGGACAAGGGGGGTAGCTTTCGCACGCGTGCGATTCCACACAGTGACGCGGTACCCGCTGCGCAACAGCAGCCAAGCAAGCGTTGAGCCCATCATTCCTAAACCGATCACTGATGCTTCAGCCATTTCGTCTTTCTCCTTGCGCCTTAGGGCGCCTAAACATCAAAGTTGCTCCCAGCCGCCGCCGAGTGCGCGAATCAAGCCGACCGTGTCGAGCGCGCGTTCCCGCTCGATCTGCGTCGCGGCGCGCTGCGTACCCAGCACCGACCGCTCGAGCCAGCGTGCCGTCGCCGATTGTTGCTGCCGAAAAAAAAGCGCCGTGATGTCGTGTCCGTCACCGTGATCATTGGAACAGACTGTATGGTGGTCACTGCAGGTTGCGCGTAGGTTGCGTCTTGCACGGCGCAGATTTCAGTTGAAACGCGCGCTCAAGGCGCCTGGCAAACTCGTGTGGTTCCTGTGAACCATAGTTCAGCAGGGCTAAGACCGTGAAAACGGAACCGTCGTCCGCGTGAAGGGTGCAAGCCTTGCTAGTGCCCCAGCGCGCTCGCAAGGCTGCGTGCAATGTCGCGCACGGCTAGCGGCTTGGCAACGACATCGATGATGCCGGCATTGCGTGCGCGCGCCGACAGCTCGGGCGTCACAAAGCCGCTCATCAACACGATCGGTATTTCGGATCGGATGCCGCGAATCTCTCTTGCCAGCTCCGATCCGGTCATGTGCGGCATCGCCTCGTCCGATAGCACCGCATTGAAGCGGTCAGGCGCCGTCTGAAACGCCGCGAGCGCGGCCCTGCTCGACGTGAAACCGACTGGCTCGTAGCCGAGCTCGGCAATCATTTCCTCACCGAGCCGCACCAGTGCTTCTTCGTCGTCGACCAGGAGGATCGTCTCGCCCGATCCATTGGGCACCGGACCCTCCACTCTTTTCTGCGGTGCGATCGAATTCCGCCAGGGAAGAAATACGGTGAAGGTCGAACCTTCGCCGACACGACTCTCGACGTCGATGCCGCCACCCAGATCGCTGACAATGCCGTGCACGAGCGACAGCCCGAGTCCGGTGCCGACGCCGACTTCTTTGGTGGTGAAAAAAGGATCGAAGATGCGCTCCAGCAACGCCGCAGCAATGCCCGTTCCGGTATCGCGCACGGTCAAGCAAACGTAGTTGCCGCTTGGCAGGCTGCATGTTGCGCAACCTGGCGCAGCCAGTTCCTCGAGCTCGAGCGCAACGGTCAGCGTGCCGCCCGCTTTCATCGCCTGGACCGCATTCGTGCACAGATTCATCACGACCTGATGCACCTGCGTCGGATCGCCGAAGACCGCAGCATCGCCGACGGCAAGCCGGCGCTGTAGCCGCACGCCGGGTGGAAGCGACGCCGCGATTAGGTCGAGCGCCTCGGCGACGACCGACTGCACATGGACGGCCACGCGCTCGCCCATGCCGCTGCGACTGAACGCGAGAATGCGCTCGACGAGCGACTTGGCGCGCATTCCGGCGCTCATTGCCGCGTCGATGTGCCGTCGGGCTGCAGTGCCCTCGGCACAATCCTTCTGCGCCATTTCTCCATAGCCGAGGATCGCCGCGAGAATGTTGTTGAAGTCATGCGCGATGCCGCCTGCGAGCGTTCCCATCGCTTCCAGCTTCTTCGCCTGCAGCAACTGGGAAGCCAGGCGATCCCGCTCGGCCTCTGCGCGCTTGCGCGCGTCGATGTCGCTGACCGACCCGGCCATGCGGCAGGGATTGCCCTCGGCTTCGCGTACGCAAACGCCGCGTACGCGCGTCCAGCGAAAGTTTCCATCGGGATGCCGGAGTCGGAATTCACCTTCGTATGCTGGCGTGTGTCCCGAAAGATGGGCTTCCATGGCCGCCTGGCGTCGCGATGCGTCGTCGGGATGCACGTGCAGCGCGCCGAAGAACTCATTTAGCGGCAGCTTTTCGGGTCCGGGCGGCATCCCCACAATTTCGCGACCGCGGGCAGACACGAAGGCGGTTCGCGCAACCAAGTCGATGTCCCAGATGCCGTCGTCGGCTCCGGCCACGGCGAGGCTAAAACGCTCTCTTGCCGCCTCGAGCGACTCTCTTGTTCCGTGCAAACGGGTGACTTGCCGCAGCACGAGCGCCAGGAGCAATGCGGCAAGACCACCGAGCAGGAGCGTGCGGATGGCGGTTCCCGCCGACTGTGCGCGCCACGGAGCCAGTGCCACCTCGGCATCACGCGATACGATGACCGCCAGCGGATAGTCGCCGACCAATTGAACGGCGGCAAACCGATCGACACCGTCGACCGGACTGACCGTGCGCGTCGGTCCCCGGTCCCCCGCAATTCCGGACGACAGCAGTTCATCGAACACCGGGAAGCGCTGTCCAAGCGCGGACTCGACCTCCGGATGGCGGGCGAGCAGAGTGCCGTTTTGATGCATCAACGTGATGGCGGTTCCCGCGTCCAGCCTCATGTCGCGATAGAACCGATGAAAGTAATCGATCCGTCCGCGGGCCACGATGACGCCGGCGAATTGACCCGACGGAGTTTCGAGGCGGCGCGCGATCGGAAAGATCCAGCGTTGATCGAATTCGCTCTTCAGCCCCTCGTCGACGAACGTGCCGGCGTTCCTGGCGTCTCGCAGCACCCTGAAATAGGCCCTAGTCGAAAGGTCCGGGTCCGGGTCGGGTTTCGAATCGACAAACGATGCCGCGCGGCCGGAGCCCGAAGCGTCCACGGTGCCCAGGCCGTCGAGCTGCACGAGGCCAACCGCCTGCTCCTTCAAGTAGGCGCTCATTTGCTCATCGCTTAAGCTCGCAAGCGTGCCTTTCTGGAACTGCAGCGCGATATGCCGAAGAATCAGATCTGCGGCCTGCAAGCTGCGGGCTGTTTGCTCAGCCACGACCCTCGCTTGGCTATCGAGGTCTCGGCCGGTATCCCTGACCACCATCTGGTAGCCGCGCGCGATGTCGTACGCCGCTGCGGCGGCAATGACGACGATCAAGACGGCGCCGACCCATGGGATGCCGCGTCGCGGCCACTGTTGCTGCGTTAACGACGCAAGTGCAGTCCTTAAGCTCATTTCAAGGCTTGAGCAGCGCGCAAACCGCGCTCTGCAATGCGTCGTGCGAAACGGGCTTCGGCAGTGCACTGGCCACTCCTAACGCACGTGCAACCTCACCCTGGCACGAGATGCTTGCGAAGAAACACGACGACAGCGCGAGGATGGGAATGCCCGGATGCTCGTTCGCGATGCGCGTCACCAGGTCTTTGCCTCCCCGCCGTGGGACCGGAATATCGACGATCACAAGGTCGAAGCGATCGTCGTTGCGCCGGGCACTTGCGCTGTCCACCGCGATGCAGCCGCAGTCGGCGAGCCACTCTTGCAGCAGTCCAAACAGCGGTGGGTCGGCGTCGACAACCAAGACGCGCCGAGGCACCTCAGCGCGCAGCACTTCGTTTGGAGGATTGACGCTGCTTGATTCTATTTGCCGATCATTCGATGGTGCCATGGGCGCCTATCCGGATGACCGCGATTCGCGTGTTCATTGCCAACGAGCCTTCTACGTTAGTTCGATGGCAGCCATTTCGACGGCCGGCGGTTGCCGGCGCATGTCGCTGTAAGGACGCTAGATTACATTTGAAACCGGAATCATTCCGCAATCTAGCACTGCCCAACGATTTCACAGCGTTACAACTGAAACGGCGACGTTCGTTAACGAAACGACCGTGCAACCGGTTGTCGCGACCATACGCTGACATTCGGTCAATAGGCATGGAAGCACGCCGCGACCTATCACTGACAAGTCTAAAAGACAGATGTCCGGCTAGCGCAACCGCTGCGCGCAAGAGCCTGCGTGGCGGGGCCCGGTCCGCACGAAGCTCTGTAACCCGCGAGACGCTTGTGGCTACCGTTGAACAGTTGCTGTTCACCTTGACACTTATCGCGGCGCTCGGGTGTGGGCTCGTGGCCGGAATCTTCTTTGCCTTTTCAGCGTTCGTGATGAAGGCCCTCGCTCGCCTCCGGCCCGCCGAGGGCATTACGGCGATGCAGTCCATCAACGTCACCGTCTTGAATCCATGGTTCTTGGGAGCTTTTTTTGGGACCGCCGCGGCTTGCGTTCTTACGTCCATTTTCTCGGTACCGCGTTGGCCCGGACTGGGCGCCGCCTTATCGCTCTTCGGCAGTGCTTTGTATCTGGTCGGCACCTTATTGGTGACGATGCTATTCAACGTGCCAAGGAACGAGGCGCTCGCCTCGCTCAAACCCGCCGACCCGGATAGCGTGAGCCGATGGGCGCGCTATGTCGCGAGCTGGACAGCCTGGAATCATGTTCGGACGGCGGCCGCTCTGGTCGCAGCGGCTTCGTTCAGTGTCGCGCTCGGTATTTGACGACTTTCCCTGCCACTCCGTTCCGACACCGCCCAGTCGTTTGGCCGCGATCTAAGCGGTAAGCGGATCTTTCGGCATCCGATCCATTGCATCTGAAATCGCGGCCGCGCGCGTTGAAACATGCGCGCAACGGCTACTCGCGATGATGACGGCATAGACAAGGCGTCATCTGAACGAGCATCGGAGCGGATATGGAAACCAATCTCACTGCTATCCCAGCAAAACTTGCGCCTGGCGACATTCTGCGCATTCACGACGCAAGCGGCCAACGGATTACCGTCGTGCGCGGGATGGTATGGGTCACACAGGAAGGCGATCCGCGCGACGTCTTCTTGAGCGACGGCGAAGACTTCGCGTTCGAGCGGACCGGCACGGCGTTGGTCGAGGCAATCACCGAAACGCAGCTTCTGCCGCTTGTCGATGGAACTACGGAACTCATTCGGTCGCCCAGTCGAAGCCAAGACACGGCGCGATCGACACCTCGCGGTCACCAACGATCCGTGAAAGTAACCGGAGCTCGGACATGAAAGCGATTGTTGTTGCCTTGCGCCGTTGGCTGCGACGTTTCAACGAGCGCTATATGTTCGGGGAGCTTGATGAGCGACAGCTTCGCGACGTGGGACTCGATCGCGAATTCGTGGGGGACGAAAGTAGCAAGACGTTTTGGCGTACGTGAACGTTGCCCCCATGTTCGGCACGCCAACACGTTTTTGACTGTCAACGCTGCGAGTAGTGGGGCGTCAATGCCGTTTTGCGTCAAGACGAATGGGTTAGGAAATGACTAACAGGTCTCAATTCGGTCCCAGTAGCAATGACGAAGGAATCGGCCTGTCCTCAAATTCTCGTCGATCTTCCGGAGCAATGCCAATCGAAGATTCAGAACACGCGGACCTCTACAACTTGAACGATATCGGTCTTGCAATGCGCCTGGACGAGCGTTGGGCAGATCGGAAATAGCCGGTGCATTTGATTGTGAACGTCGTTAGGCGCTGCGCCTTGAAGTAGAGCAACAGTCATACCCACAGAGGACTTGATCGTGAACCATCGCATTCGCTTCGCAACAAAAGATGACTTCTTATACGCATGCGTCGTTTTGGCCATGTTCGTCGCAACGGCAGTCGGTCTTTTCGGTGACTTGTCGAAACGTCAATACGACGACTCGCAATCCACATCGCCAGAACTCGCTCGAATCGGCCGTGATCTTCTGGGCACGACTGGCGAACATCTGGGTCACGCGCTCGCTGGAAGCATCTACGTTTGCCGGATCGGCGGCCGAGGCAACCTGGAGCCGCAGTTCGACCCCATTGAGCAAACTTCGGTACCGCATCTCGGTACACCGTTTTCCGGCGACAGTGCAGCACCCGCCCAGTCCTGCTGAACGCTTGCAATAGCGCTTGTCAGGGGCGAATTACCGGAATGCCGAGCGTGAGCAGAACGAGAGCCGCCTAGCCCCCGCTAGGAGGGACCCGCTTGCGCAGCATTGCGCACGGATCCTCACGTGGCTGCGCAGGCGTCAGCATTGCCATGTCGAAGTGCGCCGGCTCCTCCTCCGCACTTTCGCCGCCTGACTCGACGAGGCCGATCGAGACTGAGCGCGCTCGTTGCTCCGTGGTCAGAAAGTACGGAACGCCGATATCGTTGCGCACATGGCCGTTGCCGGCGAGCAGCACAACTCCCTGCTCGAGGTACGGACGAATGGCCTGCGCGAGGGCGACGTCCCGCGCGATCTGCGCGCGGGCCAGCGAAGGAAACATCGAGGGCGGCATGAGTCCGCAATGACCGATGTCGACCGCATGCTGCTGCGCGCGCAAGAGCTCTTCGGGAAGACGATCAAGGCCCACCTCCGTGATGGTGGTGGCACCGAAAGCAGCGTCGAAACCCTGTTCTGCTACGCGCATCGCATCACGGCGCGACAAGTTGGCGGCAACGATCGGCAGATCGTACTCGATGGCCAGTCGCAGATACGGCCGATAGAGGTCCCAGCGCCAGCCCGGCGCCGCAGCGCCGCCACCAGCTCGCGCAATCATATGGTCGACGCGGTCGACGCCCGTTGGCAATACTTCGCTGCGCGCGCGATCGAGAAGCGCTTGCTGCCCGCGGTCGAATTGTTCGAACGCAATCGCCGGCCGCGCACCGGAGCGGAGCAAGCTTCGCAGCGCATCAGCACGCACCGCATGCTGAGCCAAGTTGTCATGGACTTCGCCCAGCAGAACAACGGGCCTGCGCGCCATTGCCTCGGCGAGGGAGTCGGCTGAGAACGGCACACGCATTGGTGCCGTTTGCAGCGTGGCGCACCCGACTAAGCCAGCTATGAGTGCAACGCAGCACGTTCTGCTAAAGAGCGCCGTGAGAGCACGTCGATACAATTCCGATTTCGTTCGCATGGTCTAGTAAGATTGAATGCGTCCAAGAGGCGCGAGGAGAATCAGAAAGGATGAGTGGAAGCTGCCTTTGGGACGGCGGCTGTCGGTGCGGAAATACACAGATTCGCGTAATCACACCGCCGATGCTTGCCTCGGCCTGCCACTGTACCGGTTGCCGGCGCTTGGCGACCGAGTGACCCTACGGTCGATCTATTCGGATTCTCGCAGCCGCCGAGAATCAGGCGGGCGCCGTCGCCCGCCGAACTTGGTGCGATCCTCGATGAGCCCCTTGATCGCTCGTTCATGCTCGTCGGCATCGAAGAAATCGGTCTGACGAAAACGGTTTTCGATGACTGGCGCCGACAGCAGGGCAGCGCCAAGACCTGCTTGAATCCACTCGCGGTCTCTGGGCTCGCCGCGGGCGTATTTCGCGATCGCCGCGTCGTTCAAGTCGAGGAAGAAAACGATGATGCCGTCGTCTAGCGGGACGCGCACCAGACGCGATTCCCACTGTTCTGCAAGGTTCAGCACGTTCGGAGACACCGGATCGAGGTAGAAGCCGTACGTGGCCTCAAACGGGCTACCCTGCCCCAATGACTGGCGCAACTCAAAGATGCGCGACGGATGTTGCCGAGTGAAGCACTGTACGGCGATGGAGGTCAGCATACGTGGTGGAGCCTTGACTCCGCTCATAACGCCAAGGATCGACAGGCTGTCAACGACGACGAACTCAGTTTGGCCGAAGAGTTTCTTGGCATGAGCGAAAAGTTGGTGAAGGCCGGTTAGTTCCATGCCCACGACCACGGCGAATTCTGGAACAGCGCTCCCTCCCAGTCTCCCAGCGAGGCCATCGCCTTAGCCAATTTCTGCGGCGGAAGCCGCAGCAACTCGGACCACCGGTCGATGTAATACTGGCTGCACGTGGTCTTGCGCCGCCAGAGTTGCACGGTTTCCCGGGCCTTGGCGATCATCAGTGATGCCGCCACCTGGTCACTCACCAATTCGATCGCCAATCGTAGGTGCCGAACGCGCTGCTGCTCGAGTTCGCTGCGCAACTCCAGTCGAGCTTGCACACGGGAAGCATCGGGGCCAACGCGCGCGACAACCTGCGGATTGAGTTCAAGTACTTGAAACAGCCGGTCGAGCACGTCTGTTTGCACGGGTTGCGCGCCGCCTTGCTCGAGGCGCGACAAAACCGTCCGCGAGACTCGCGCGGATCGCGCCACGTCGACCTGCCTTAGTCCTCTGCGGAGGCGCTGGTCGCGAATTAGGTCGCCAAATTGGGAAGCGAGCAATTCGAGCTATAGTTCATCAAAATGAACAATGTCTATTATAATGAACGTGTTCATCCAGTCAAGCCAAGCCGCTCCCGGCTTGCAGGAGCCGTCGATCCAACCAATATCTTTAGGGAAGTTTGGGAGCGATCAGAGAGCTTGCGCACGCGGTCGATTCGTCACCCGCCGCGTCTCCGCCGTCGCCTTCAGATTCCGATTCAACGATCGGCCTAAGCAAGCGCAAAGCGCCCGGCCGGAAGCGAATCACGAGCGGAGTTGCTAGCCTGACGATTTCCCCGTCGATCACGACGCGCGTCTGCGGGCGCCGCATCGCTATTCGGAGCTCTTCGTGCGCCTCGATCGTCACATCCTCCAGCTCGTGGGCCGTTCCCATTGCCATGCCCAGCGCAGCTTTGAAGAGCTTCCACGGGCCCGCGGCTTTGAGCGTTACGATGCCAAGCTTGCCGAGTGCCAATTCGTGACCGAGCGCCAACTTCGCATCCTCGAGCTGCAGCGCGTTGGCGCCGACGAAAATCAGTGCCACCCGCCCCTGCGTCTGGGCGGTGGGGGTTTGCACGGTCACCCGCCTGCGGCCAGCAGGTTTCAACGCGACCCAAAGCGCCGACGCCAACGCAACCACTCGATGCCGGCCCCAAATTTTCTTGTCGCGTTCGCGGGCTTCGATGATGCTCGTATAAAGTCCCATGCTGAGATTGTTGAGAAACACCCGACCGTTGACCTCGCCGACGCCGACGGTCACTGGACTAGCGACGGGTGAGAGCCTGCTTGCCGCGGCGATATCGTCGGGGATGATATGGAGCCGCGCGAAATAATTGAAGGTACCCATCGGAATGACTGCAAAGGAAATGCCGCTATCGGCGAGCGCGTTGGCAACGACATTGGCCGTGCCGTCGCCCCCCGCCGCAACCACGAGCGCCGGACGCGCGTCGCGTGCCCGCTGCGCGAGGTCAGGCAATGCATCTGGGTTGGGCGCGATCCAGAGGTCGGGTTGCCAACCGGCGTCGCGCAAGGTTGAATCGATGACCGCTTGCGGGTCGTCACTTCCGTGTTCGCCTGACTTGGCGTTCATGATGACGATTGCGCGCGGCGCAGACGTACCCTGCTTCGCGCTTGCGGTCGTCAAATGACTGCGATCGCGCTCATCGCTGTCGCTCTCGTCCTCCCGGCGCTTGTGGTCGCTGGAGTGATTTGGTGGGGAAGGCAAATGCGTCATCGGGGAGGGTCGGACCCGGTATCCCCGCGCTCGCCCGGGGGGTTCTTTGCAACGGCGCGCGGCATCGCATTAGCAAGCGATGTCTCGGCGCTGGGATCGTCAACGCTCATCAGTATATTCGCCGGTATTGGCGTGCTGGCGTTTCTAACGACCGGCCATGTCTTCGATGCGGCCATTCTCGGCGGCGCAGCGCTTTTGGCCGGCTTCGCAGGGACGGAGCTCAAGCGCGTGACCGGCCGCGCTCGGCCGACGGACTCTGCCGCCGCATTCTTCGGTTCGTCGTTTCCGAGCAGTCATACGTTGATGGCGACGACATTCTATGCCCTCGCCGCCGCGCTGCTCGTTTCGTTTGTGCCGGCAATGCCGGTGCGGATTGTCATCATCGGCGCCGCCGTCGTCATCCTCGTGGCCGTAGGCGCGTCGCGGGTGCTGCTACGCGTTCATTTCGCATCCGATGTGTACGCCGGCGCCGTATGCGGCATTGCGTTTACCGTTTCCGCGTTGCTATTGCGGTTAGCAGTATCGGGTCGCTAAACCGTTTGGCACGCGCAATCCGGTAGACGATGAATCGCGTCCGTGGGCGTTCATCCACCAACTTCGGCGGCGCAGCGCTCAGCGATGCAGTCGAGCACGGCATCGTGCTCACCGACGGGTGCGACCACATTGATCGACACGCCCGGGTGGGACCCCGAAATGGTGCGCACCAAGCGTGGCAAGTCGTTGCGTACGTGACCGCCCTGCCCTAGAAATATCGGCACGACCCGCACTGCGCCGCAGCCTGATGAGATCAATGTCGCGACGGCCGTTGCAAGATCGGGGGTCATGAGCTCGAGGTAAGCGAGCTCGACCGGCACCTCCGGCGCTCGCGCCCGCACCTTGGCTTTGATCCGCTCGAATGGCTCCGCCCAACGCCTATCGCGCGCTCCGTGCGCAAAGAGAACGAGGCCGATAGGCGCCATCGATCGATTATACGAGCCGCGCGACTGCTCGCACGCTCGTTATTACCGCGCGTGCTAATGCGATAGCGAATCGTTCCTTCGGCGCACGCAACAGCACGGGTACGCTTAGCCCTTCTCGAAAACAGGCCATCGGATGTACCGCTACGACGCTTTCGATCAGCGACTCGTCGATGAACGAGTCGCGCAGTTCCGCGACCAGACACATCGTTTCCTCACCGGGGAGTTGTCCGAGGACGACTTCCGGCCGCTACGCTTGCAAAACGGTCTGTACATCCAGAAGCATGCGCCGATGCTGCGGGTGGCGATTCCCTATGGCGTCGTCTCGAGCGAACAACTGCGCATGCTCGCCCGGATAGGCCGCACATACGATCGCGGCTACGGCCATTTCACGACCCGGCAGAACGTTCAGTTCAACTGGCCCACGCTTGCCGACGTCCCGGACATATTAGCGGATCTTGCAACCGTGCAAATGCACGCGATCCAGACGTCGGGCAATTGCGTGCGCAACATCACCGGCGATCACTTCGCTGGAGTAGCAGGCGACGAAGTCATCGATCCGCGCCCCTACTGCGAGCTCGTGCGGCAATGGTCGGCGTTGCATCCGGAGTTCGCCTACCTGCCGCGCAAGTTCAAGATCGCGATCACGGGCGCGACGACCGACCGCGCAGCGATTCTAGTGCACGACATCGGGCTGCAGGCGGTGCGCAACGACTCTGGCGATGACGGGTTCCGTGTCATCGTGGGCGGCGGATTGGGCCGCACGCCGGTCATCGGTCACGTGATCCGCGAGTTTCTGCCGCGTGCGCAGATTTTGAACTACTTGGACGCGATCCTGCGCGTCTACAACCGCTTCGGCCGTCGCGACAACAAGTACAAGGCGCGCATCAAGATCCTGGTCAAGGAACAGACGCCACCCATCTTTACAACGCATGTCGAAGCCGAATGGGAGCACCTGAAGGAGAGCGCTGCGACCGTCCCGGACGCCGAAGTCGAGCGCATTGCAGCGTCGTTTGCGCCGCCCCCTTACGCGTCGCTTTCAGGTGACGATGCCGATTTTCGTGCGGCGCTCGCCGACAATCGCGGATTTGGCAATTGGGTGAAGCGAAACGTCTTCCCACATAAGGTTCCCGGCTACGCTGTGGTGACCTTGTCGCTCAAAAAGACCGGCGTACCACCGGGCGACGCAACGTCGGACCAGATGGATGCGATTGCCGACTTAGCCGACCACTATAGCTTTGGCGAGGTACGCGTTTCGCACGAGCAGAACCTGATCTTCGCCGATGTGCGCCAATCCGCGTTGCAAGCGCTATGGACGAAGCTCAAGGACTTGGGGTTAGCGACACCGAACATTGGTTTGCTCACCGACATCATCTGCTGCCCGGGTGGGGATTTTTGCTCGCTCGCCAATGCGAAATCGATCCCGATTGCCGAAGCGATTCAGCGCCGGTTCGACGATCTCGACTATCTGCATGACTTGGGCGAGCTCGATATCAATATCTCCGGCTGTATGAATGCGTGCGGTCACCACCACGTCGGTCATATCGGCGTGCTCGGCGTCGATAAGAACGGTGAGGAGTGGTATCAGGTTTCCATCGGGGGTACGCAAGGCGAGCACGCCGCGCTGGGGAAAGTCATCGGTCCATCGTTCGCTGCGCACGAGATGCCCGACGTCGTCGCGCGCCTACTCGACGTGTACGTCGCTCGGCGCTTTGCCGACGAGCGCTTTGTCGACACGGCGCGCCGTCTCGGCATCGAACCGTTCAAGGAGCATGTCTATGCCGCAGCTCATTAAGCAGGGAACTGTGATCGTCGATTGCTGGGTGCTCGTTCGCGAAGCTGAATCGCTCGCCGATCTGGTCGACGGCGAGCCGGTCATCGTGCCATTGGCGTTCTGGCTGCAGGCGCGCGCGGTGTTGATCGCGCGCGGCAACGCTTGTGTTTGGCTTCGCCCGGACGACGATCCGGCAACGATTGCTCCCGACTTGCGTTTCCTGCCGGTGATCGCGATAGACTTTCCGGTCTTCACCGACGGCCGCGGCTACTCGACGGCGCGCTTGTTGCGAGAGCGGTATGCTTATCAAGGCGAGCTGCGCGCGATTGGCGACGTGCAGCGCGATCAATTGCAGTACCTCGCCCATAGCGGATTCGATGCGTTTGCGCTACGAGCCGGCGATGATGCTCAGGCGGCGCTCGAAAGCCTTCGTGAGTTAAGCGACGGATATCAGGCGACCGGTTTACGCACACCCTGGTTCCAGCGACGCGCCGATACATCGCCGCCGGATGGTGTGCGGTTTCCGGGCGCATGACGGTGCCCGTGCCCGGCACGGTTTACCTGGTCGCGCGGGTCCGGGCGCTCCGGACCTGCTCACCTTGCGGGCTGCACGCCTGCTGGCGGACGCGGACATCGTGCTCCACGATGCACTCATCCATCCGGATACGTTGCTGCTCGCACGTCACGCACGTCTCGTCGACGTCGGCAAACGCGCTAAAGGGGCGGCGACCGATCAGCGTTTTATTGATCGCGCACTGATTGCAGCGGCCGCGCGCTACCGGATCGTCGTTCGCTTGAAAGGCGGCGATCCGTCGCTCTTCGCGCGCGCCGCGGAGGAACTCGACGCGCTCGCCGCAGCGGGAGTCCGTTGCGAAGTAGTTCCCGGCGTCACGTCCGCGCTGGCCGCTGCAGCCGAATTCAAGATACCGTTGACACGCCGGGGTGTAGCACGCTCCGTGGCCTTCGCAACGCTGCGCCAGCGCCACGGCGGCGACGCTCAAGCGCCTGCCCTTCCTCGAGCCGACACGCTGATGCTGTATATGGCCCGCTGCGATGCGCAAGGCACGCAGCAGGCGTTGCTCGCCGCCGGCTACGCGGGCGATACTCCGGTCGTGCGCATGGCAAACGTCGCGATGCCCGGGGCTACGTTGCAGCGGGCCACCATTGCGACGCTCAATGCGCTATCCGAGCCCGATCCCATCGCGCCGGTTTTGCTGGGAGTCGGCGCAACGTTTGCAGACGTTTCGGCGAACGAACAGCAACACGCGACGAGCGTCGCACCCTTGCGCGCCTGCGCGCGTTAACATTCGGGCAGGCCGCACGCCTGGCCCCTCCGGCACCGCGGCGATTTAGGGCTGTCAACAGGCCCTAGCACCCGCGGATGTCGCATCCTCTTCTTGCCCTGCCGCAAATCAATCAGCGCGAGTGGATCGCCGAGCGGTTGGCGCGCGCCCCTCCCGCCACCGCCCGCGGGTTGAGCGACGGCTTTCGCCTGCCCGGACGCAGCGGTGATCCTCGTCCGGCAGCGGTCCTGGTACCTTTGGTCAATCGCCCGGACGGGTTACAGGTACTACTGACGCAACGAAGCGCGACGCTGCCCGACCACCCTGGGCAAATCAGTTTCCCAGGAGGGCGTGTCGAGCCCGACGATGCGACAATCGCTCAAGCGGCGTTGCGCGAAGCCCGCGAGGAAATCGGCTTGCCGGCAGAGCGTGTGACCATTCTTGGGGAGCTGTCAACGTATGAGACGGTATCCGGATATCGAGTCACGCCGATCGTCGGTTGGGTCGAGCCGCCGTTTGTCATCACTGCCGATCCCGTCGAGGTTGCCGATGTGTTCGAAGTTCCGCTCGCCTTTTTGCTCGATCAAGCCAACCAGCAGCGCCATTTCCGGATGCAGGGCGAGGCGCGGCGCGACTATTGGGCGATACCATTCGGCGACCGCTATATCTGGGGTGCGACCGCCGCGATGCTATTGATACTCGATCGCACGTTGCGCGACGCGCCGTGAGCGTCGCCGGGCCGCCCCAAGGCGCGAATGACTCCCCCAAACGGGGGCAGTGCAGAGGCCAATTGGTCAATGAGGAAGCAAGCTTGGGGGGAGCATACAACGCTGCCGGGCCGTCGCATGGTGGACTCCGGGCCGCCAACGGAGGCGGCGTAGCGGCGGAATCGTCCAATGAGGCCGCAAGCGTGGACCGCCTATGACCATTGCAGCGATCCCGCGCAGGAGGCATCTAGCCGGGTTGTCGGCGCACGGCTTCCATCGCGTCGTCTATTACGAGTGGGGTGAAGCGGACAATCCTCGCGTCGTCGTATGCGTGCACGGACTCGCGCGTAACGGACGCGACTTCGATACGCTCGCCCAAGCCCTCGTGACGACGCATCGCGTATTGGCCGTCGACATGCCGGGCCGCGGCAAAAGCGAATGGCTTCGCGATGCCAATGACTACACGTTCCCGACCTATCTCACGACATTGACGGCGCTCGTCGCGCGCAGCGGTACGGAGCGCGTGGACTTCGTGGGGACATCGATGGGCGGACTGTTGGGAATAGCCCTTGCCGCGCAGCCGGGCTCACCGGTCGCACGGCTCGTCGTCAACGATGTTGGACCGATTATCGATCCCGCGGGTTTGCAGCGTATCGGCAGCTACGTGGGATTGAATCCGGTCTTTGAAACGTACGCGGCGATCGAGACGTACGTGCGGACCATATCGGCGCCGTTCGGGACGCTGACCGACGCGCAATGGACGCATCTCACGCGCACGAATGTTCGCCAGCGTGACGACGGGCGGTGGGTGCTGGCCTATGATCCCAACATTGCCGTTCCGTTCAAGCAAGCCAATTCGCCGATCGATTTGTGGCCACTCTGGGACGCGATTCGGTGTCCAACGTTCGTGTTGCGCGGCGCCCAGTCTGATCTCTTCTCGCACGCGACGGCGCAGGCAATGGCTGGACGCGGACCGCGTCCTCGCATCATCGAGTTCGCGGGCGTTGGACATGCGCCGATGCTACAGAGCGAAGAGCAGATCCTCCCTGTCGTCGAATTTTTGACCGGCGAGTCCACAGACTAGCAATGACTCCCGCTGCAGCCGCTGATGACCGCCTTGTAGCCACGTCGACTCGGAATCGCCGCGTTCGCCTACAATCTGCCTAGAACCACCCTCGCTTTCGCGCATATCAAGGCGCGATGGCCCAGGCGCGCTAATTGCTCGTCACTTCTTCGATCTTCCCTACTAGGCCCTGATGTCGCTCACCCTTTCGCTCCCGACGGTACAACCCAGCCCGGCCAACCCGCCGGAGATCCGGTTGCCCAAGGTGGTGGCGTGGCTCGCCGAAGTCTCGCGGCGCGATCCGGCAGACACCGCCCGCCTCGTTGGTGATGCTCTCGCCGCGACCAATCGCGTTGCCATGAGCAGCGGCAAGCGCCTGGAGCTGTCAGACGCCTACTGGACGACGGCGTCCGTGCTCTGGCCCCACCTCGAGCAACAGTTCATGCGCGCAGCGCATCCGTTGGCAGGCGCAGCTCTGGAGGCAGCCAAGGCCAGCCTCACCTTGGGTAGCGAGCTCGCGACTGCATACAAGCATCTGTTGTCGAGCGAAGCGGCGAAGCGTCTTTCGCTGGGCGGACCGCGACACTTGGTCGTCCTCATTCACCGTTGCCTGCAATGCACGACACGCATTTTCGTCAACAGCTATCTCTCGTATGCGCCGGTGCCGGCGCGCACGTGGCACGACGCGCACATGATCTATGCGTTTGCGCGCGAGCGCGGGCTTCACTTGACACCCGTGGCGCCGGACCAAGCGGACGCCACGCCGGAGCGGATTACGATCCAAGCGCTGCTGCTCGCGCTCGCAAATCCCTACGGGTTCCTGCCTGGTCAACTCCCCGTCGTGTTGCGCTATGTACAGCAGCATGCGCACTTGGCCAAGTTGACCGATGTGTCTCCGGTGCATCGAATGGCCAAAGCGGTGGCGATTGTCCCCGTCGGCCACGACTTTCCTCCCTTCTCCGCGAATAAGGGTGGCGCAATCGAGGGCAACAAACTCTTTTTGCTCACATTCGATCTGGCGTTCCAGATTCAAGAGCAATTGCAAATGCTGGAGACGGGCGGCGAAGCACCGCCACACGTTGGACGAGACCCGTCGGCCCGGACGCAGTACACCGCCCTCTTGAGGCGCCTGTTGCGACAATGGGCAATTCCACCCGCGCGGCAGTTCAACCGGTTGCCATCGCGAGCCCGCGTCGTCATGTGCGCCGGCCTCTCCGGCATATGGCAATACAGCCGTGGCGCTCATGCAGGAGTAGCCAAGCCCTCGGGGCTGCCACCGATGGCAACATGCCAAGTGATGAACCACACGCCCGCCGGTTACGCGCTGCGTCAGACCGATTCCGCTCCTGCGACGCTACGCATTGGCGAATTGATTGCGTTACGCATCGAAGGCCGCGGCGGATTGCAGGTCGCGATGGTGCGCTGGTTCCGCAATACGCTCAAAGGCAGCGGACTCGAATTCGGCTGTGAGCTATTGTCAGACGCCCCCGAGGCTGCCGCTGCGGTCGCAGAAGACGGATCGACGGGAGCGCTGATTCCGGTCGTCGTGTTGCCCGAAGAGCGCGGCACAGGCGCCGATGGCGCGTCACCGCAAATTCTGGTTCCGGCAGGCGCATTTACATTTGAACAAGCGATCAGCCTAAAGCGCGGCCGCGACACGAGCTTCGCGGTTCTCACCAAATTGGTCGAGCAGGGTCCTGGGTTCGAGCTCTTCGAATTCATCACCGTACATTAGGCGAACTGACGCGACGTGGGCGTCGGAGCGGCGAGGCGGTGGACGTTCAGCGGAACGATCGCGCTCACCCTGCTCGAGCTTCTATGGGAACTCGTGCTCGCGCCGCTGCCGGGCGGCCGCTGGCTCGCGGTCAAAGCGCTGCCGCTCGCGTTCGTTCTCCCGGGTTTGGCGCGCGACACGCGCAAGGCACGACAATGGCTCGCCTTGCTTACGCCGTGGTACTTCGCCGAAGGGCTGGTGCGCGCGCTGACCGAGCCCGGCCGTTATGCGCTGGTTGCGGGAATGGCCGCAACTGTTGCTTTGTTGACCTTCGTTGCGGTGCTGCAGGGCTTTTACGCAGAGCGGCGCGCGGCGTAAGTCGCGACCCTCAGGAGCCAAGCAATCGGCGCGCTAGTTGAAGCTTGAGAGTTTGGCCTGAGACGTGTCGTCACGGCCAATTGAACGTTCAGACCCCAATTCGATCTGCATCGAACACCGCGCTCATCAGGGCACCCTCAACAGCGGCTCCAGGATGTGGTACTCGTGCAGTGCTTCAACCAGCTCGACCACTCCGACGAGCCAGATAAACCAAAGGACGTCGATCATCGTTTTCCGGAACTGCCGCGGGTTGACGACGTATCGATCCGGCTCGTGAAAAGCGCGGAAGTTGGGGAAGAACCGGGGAGTGCGCGCGCAGTAATTCAAAAATGCCCGGCCGAACTTGGCTTGCAAGAAATTCTCTTCGCTCTTGATGATGATCGGGTAGACCAACGCGAAGGCGAGCACGAAGGCGACGCCGAACGTCACGCTTTCCGTGGACAGGCCGATTCCGGCGAATCCCAGGAACGAGAAAAAGTACAACGGATTGCGGGTGATCGAATACGGGCCGCTCGTGATCAATTCTGAATTCTTGTAACCGCTGATGTACAGCGAGCACCACAACCGGCCGACGGTCGCGACGCCAACGAGCACGAGCCCGCTTAGAAACAAAATGGAAGATACGACGCTACCTTCCTGCGCGCTCTCGCAAACGAGCAATAGTACAAAGAACGCGACTGCGAACGCTCGCGAGACGAGAATCCGATTCGTCGAAATGAAACCGGCCACCGACAACGACATGCTCATAGGCGGTCCGGCCCAACCTCCGGCGCCTTTGCTACCGCGGTGCCCGCCAATCCCTTGGGCATCGGGAATATGACCTGCTCCGTCACGCCGGCCAACTCCGTCACGCCCAATGCGCCGAGCTCCTTTAGGCGCGTGATCACTTGGCGGACGAGGACTTCCGGAGCCGACGCGCCCGCCGTCAGTCCGACTCGCCGCTTGCCATGGATCCATTCGGGCAGCAATTCTTCCGCGCAGTCGATCATGTACGCTGGCACGCCGCGATGCGCCGCGACTTCGCGCAGTCGGTTCGTGTTGGAGCTATTGGCGCTGCCGACGACAATCACGACGTCCACTTCGGGAATCAGTGCCTTGACGGCGTCCTGCCGGTTTTGCGTCGCGTAGCAAATGTCGTCGCGCTTCGGGCCGACGATCTCCGGGAAGCGCGATTTGAGCGCCGTGACAATCGCCGCCGCGTCGTCGACGGAGAGCGTTGTCTGGGTGACGTAGGCAAGGTGCTCGGGACGCCGTACGTTGAGTGCCGCCACGTCTTGTGTCGATTCGACAAGGAAGATGCCCTCGGCAGCCTGACCCATCGTCCCTTCGACTTCGGGATGGCCGGCGTGGCCGATCATCACGATCTCTCGTCCTTGCTCGCGCATCTTCGCGACTTCGACGTGCACTTTCGTGACCAACGGACACGTCGCATCGAATACATTCAACCCGCGCGCTAGAGCTTCCTCGCGCACGGCCTTGGAGACACCGTGCGCCGAAAAGACGACGGTGGCTCCGGCCGGGACTTCGGCCAGCTCTTCGACGAAAACCGCTCCCTTCGTCCGCAAATCGTCGACGACGAATTTGTTATGGACGACTTCGTGGCGCACGTAAATCGGCGCGCCGAACTGCAGCAACGCTTGCTCGACGATCGCGATGGCGCGATCGACGCCAGCACAGAAACCACGCGGATTGGCGAGGACGACGTCCATCTGGTTACTTGGGACGCACGGGAACAGCGACCTTGACTGAGCGCTGCCGGAAACTGTCGACGATCAGCAAGGCAGCACCGACGGTGATCGCGCTGTCCGCGACGTTGAACGCCGGCCACGCCCACTCGTGATAGTGGAACAACAGAAAATCGACCACTCTTCCAATCGCCAGCCGATCCCATAGATTGCCGATGGCGCCACCTAAGACGAGTGCCAAGCCGGCGCACAGCGTGCGCTCGCCCCCGCGGCGCAGCATCCATATCAAGAACACGCTCGCGGCTACTGCGATTCCCACAAAGAACCATCGCTGCCAACCGGGTGCACTGGCGAGCATGCTGAACGCCGCGCCAGAATTGAACGCGAGTACCAGCGAGAAGAATCCGGTCACCGGTAATTCCTCTCCCGGAACAAAGCGCGCAAGTACCAGTGCCTTCGTCGCCTGATCGGCGGCGACGATCGCTGCGCTCAGCCAGAGCCAGCGCCACCACGGGATGGGCGGATGCGCGATCATGCAAACGCTCGCGGTTCCCCGCTACCGAACAGGTTCGCCACACAGCGCCCGCACAACGTTGGATGCGCCGGATCGACCCCGACATCGGCACGCCAGTGCCAGCAGCGCTC
>Ga0136617_10000296_pt1 | contig 40347 bp, 42 predicted proteins | sample AntDrymUQ3222106_2_FD_129672 | JGI IMG/M metagenome (GOLD analysis project Ga0136617, IMG submission 129672) | Polar desert sand microbial communities from Dry Valleys, Antarctica - metaG UQ322 (21.06) | ecosystem: Environmental > Terrestrial > Soil > Desert | place: Antarctica: Dry Valley... | reverse complement strand
GTGCAGATTTAAACTGGATGCAAGTTCCTGCGGCGATGCCGGCGAGAGCGGTGTCGTCACCGACCGCGGTGACCTCGACGCGGATGGCCGAGTCGGTCGACACCGTGCCGGCCGTGACGGCATCGCCGGCGGACTTCGCCACCGGCTGCGACTCGCCGGTGATCATCGACTCGTCGAGTTCGGCGGCACCGTCGACGATCGTTCCGTCGGCGGGCACGCGCCCACCCGACCGGATCAGCACCGTGTCCCCGGTCCGGAGCCAGTCGAGCCCGACGGTCTCGGTCGACCCGTCGGCGCCGAGGCGTTCGGCCGTGTCCGGCAGCAGGGCGGCGAGTGCCGACAAGGCGTCCTAGGCCTGCCCCAACGCCTTCATCTCCAGAAGCGGCGCCGGAACATCTCGGCGTGGTTCATAGGGCAACTCTACCGATACCCCTAGGGGGTATCAACGCACGCGACACTTCCCGCCATGGGGACCGCACCGAAGAACGCCACGACTCATACCCTGGCCGCCAATGCCGCCGTCGACCTCGGCTTCGACCCAGCCGACTTCGAGCGGGCCACCCGCGGGCTTGTGGCCGAACACGCCACCGGGGTGATCGAGTCGGCGCACGGCGTCGTGTGGGACGTCCACCGTCACGACTTCGTCGAGCGCGGCAGCACCAACCCCGACACCGTCCACCCGAGCCTCTGGCGCCAGGCCCAGCTCAACGGCATCCACGGATTGTTCGAAGTCGCCGACGGCACTGGCAGGCCCGCGGCTACGACATCTCCAACGTCACGTTCATCGCCGGCCGCACGGGCTGGATCGTGATCGACCCCCTGACCGTCGAGCCGTGCGCCCGCGCCTGCCTCCAGCTCGCCAACGCCGAGCTCGGAGCCCGCCCGGTCGTCGCCGTGATCTACACCCACTCCCACACCGATCACTTCGGCGGCGTGCTCGGCGTGACGACACCGGACGATGTCGCCGCCGGCCGTTGCCGCATCATCGCCCCGGAGCACTTCCTGCGCGAGACAATGGCCGAGAACGTCATCGCCGGGTACGCGATGACGCGCCGGGCCGCCTACCAGTTCGGGCCGCTGCTGCCGCCGGGTCCCCGCGGCCACGTCGACTCCGGCCTCGGCAAGGCCATTCCTCTCTGGCCGCCCGGGCTGATCGCGCCGACCCAGGAGATCACCGTCGACGGCGCCGAGCTCGACGTCGACGGCGTCCGTATCGTCTTCCAGCTGACGCCCGAGGCCGAGGCCCCGGCCGAGATGAACTTCTTCTTCCCGGACCGCGGTTGGCTGTGCACGGCCGAGAACTGCACCCACAACTTGCACAACCTGGTACCGATCCGCGGCGCCCAGGTGCGCGATGCCTTGAAGTGGTCGAAGTACATCGCCGTCGCCATCGAGCGCTTCGCCGCCGACACCGAGGTGATGTTCGCTTCCCACCATTGGCCACGGTGGGGCAATGCGGACATCGTCGGCTACCTCGCCCGCCAACGCGACCTCTACCGCTTCATCCACGACCAGACGATGCGCTGGGCCAACCACGGCGAGACGGCCGTCGAGATCGCTGAACGCTGACGCTGCCGCCCGAGTTCGCCGCCCACGCCGACGCCACCGGCTACTACGGCCATCTCGCCCACAACGTGAAGGCCGTGTACCAGCGCTACCTGAGCTGGTACGACGGCAACCCGGCCAACCTCTGGCGGCTACCGCCGGCCGATGTCGGGCCGCGCTACGTCGAGCTGGCCGGTGGAGCCGACGCGCTGCTGGACCGTGCGCGCCAGGCCTTCGAGGCCGGCGAGTACCGCTGGGTCGTCGAACTCGTCAGCCACCTGGTGTTCGCCGACGCGGGCCACACCGAGGCCCGCGAGCTGCAGGCCGACGCCTTCGAGCAGCTCGGCTACCAGTCTGAGTCGGCGACGTTCCGCAACGCCTTCCTGACTGGTGCCCAGGAGCTGCGCAACGGCCGGTTGCCGAGCCGACCCGCCGGTCGCCACGGCTACCTCGACGCCATGACGATCGACCAGCTCGTCGACAGCGTGGCCGTGCGGCTGATGGCCGAGGACGTCGGCGGCATCGCCGTGACCGTGAACTTCACGTTCACCGACGTCGGCGAGGACTGGGCCCTGGTGCTGTCGAACCGGACGTTGCACGCCGTCCCCCGCCATGAACGGGCGGCGGCGACGACGATCCGCCTCTCCACGCCGGTGCTTCATCGGGTCATCGACGGGGCGACGACGCTGGCCGACGCCGTGGCGTCGGGTGAGGCGGCCGCCGACGGCGATGTCGCGGCCGCGTCCCAGATCTTCGACCACCTCGACACGTTCATGAGCAACTTCGCGCTCGTCGAGCCCTGACGCGTCGGGACTCGACGACGGTCGGTAGTTTCCGGCGCATGGCCCACTGGCTGTTCAAGTCCGAGCCCGATGTGTTCGGCTACGACCACCTCGTAGCGGCGAAGCGCGAGGGCTGGGACGGCGTGCGCAACTACCAGGCCCGTAACTTCATGCGCCTGATGCAGGTCGGCGAGCAGGCGATCTTCTACCACTCGATGGCCAAGCCGGCCGGCGCCGCCGGCATCTGCGAGATCGTCAAGGCGGCCGAACCCGACCCGACCCAGTTCGATCCGGCGACGAAGTACTTCGACCCGAAGTCGAAGCCCGAGGACCCGCTGTGGGCCTGGGTCACCGTGGGTCCGGTGGAGAAGTTCCGCCACTTCGTCAGCCTCGACGAGCTGCGGGCGATGCCCGCGCTGGCCGAGTCTCGCCTCGTGGCGCGCGGCAATCGTCTCTCGGTCTTGCCCCTGACCGAGCCCGAGTTCGACACCATCGTCGCCGCCGGCAGGCACCCATGAACGAGATCGCCAGGCTGCTGGCGGCCAACGACGGCTACGCCTTCGCCCGCGCTCACGTCGGGGGCGCCCGGCCCGGGTGGCGGCTGGCCGTGATCACGTGCATGGACGCCGCATCGACGTGTTCGCCGTCCTCGGCCTGCACCTCGGTGAGGCCCACGTCCTGCGCAACGCCGGAGGCCGGGTGACCGACGACGTGCTGCGCAGCCTCGCCCTCTCCACCCACGTCCTCGGCGTCGACACCGTCGTCATCATGCTGCACACCAGGTGCGGGTTCGCCGGTGTCACCGACGAGGAGCTCCGCGCCTACACCGGCGCCGACCTCGGATTCTTCCCGATCGACGACCACGAGGCGGCGCTACGGGAGGACATCGCGCTGCTGTCGAAGACACCGTTCCTCGTGCCCCTCTCGGTCATCGCCGGGTTCGTCTACGACGTCGAGAGCGGGGAGACCCGTGACGTCGTGCGCTGGGAGCGCGCCGCGCCACCCTGAACGATCACCACCGCACGTCGAGGCGGTCGGGCTTGCGGAACACGAGCCCGGTCGGCGCCGGACTGCCCGCCGCCAGCCGCAGTCCCGGCAACCGGCGCACGAGTTCGGCGACGGTGCCGACCGTCTCCAGCCGCGCCAGGTCCATGCCGAGGCAGACGTGGGGACCGGTGGCGAAGGCGAGGTGGCGGCGGCCGTCGGGGCGGGCCGGGTCGAAACGATCCGGTTCGGCGAACACGCCCGGGTCACGGTTGGCGCCCGCCAACGACACCGTGACGGGAGCCCGCTCGGGCAGGTCGACACCACCGAGCGCCACCGGCCGCGTCGTGTAACGATCAACCACGGCTGCCGCCGGCTCCAAGCGCAGCGACTCCTCGACGATGGCGGCCACGGCGGCGGCGGCGTCGGGATCGACGCCGTCGGCGGCGACGGCACCGTCGCGCAGGAGGAACCACAACGCGTTGAGGATCATCGCCTCGGTCGTCTCGATCCCGCCGAACAGCAGCACGGCGGCGTTGGCGACGACCTCGTCACCGCGCAGCGTCGACGCGGCGATGTCGAGCACGGACGCCCGCCGGTGGGACGCCTCCAGCGCCGACGCCAACGACCGCATCGCCATCGCCCCCGCCGCGGTTACCGGCCGCGACTCGGCCACGCCGGCGACCGAGGCCACGATCTCGCGATACCACCCGAGCAGCGCACCGACCACACGGTCGTCGGCGCCGTCGAGACCGAGCGTCGTCGCCATCGTCGCCGCTGCCACCGGGCCGGCCAGCATCGTCCGCAACTCGGCCCGGCCGCTGCGCGCGGCGACCGCACCGACGCGGTCGGCGATGTGCTCCGTCACGGCCGGTCCGTGGGCGGCGGTCACGGCCCGTCGACGCAACGGCGCGACGAACGGCTGGCGGTAACGGGCGTGGTCGGCGCCGTCGGTCGACAACATGCTTCGCCCGACGACGAGCGCCGTCGAGAACCGGACGTCGTCGACGGTGTACGTGTCCGGGTCGCGCAACACCGTGACGGCCTCGTCGTAGCCGACCACGACGTAGCTCTCGAGAGCCGCCACCCAGTGCACCGGTCCGGCCGCCCGCCATCGGCGCAGGTGAGGGTGGGGATCGTCGGCCAGCTCGGCGACGGACACCTGGCTCGGCACGCCGAGGACCCTACGCCCCTGCTACAAGGAGCCTCATGAGCGAGCGACTGTCCGAGCGAGTGAGTCTTCGAACGAGCGAGGCAATCCGGCACTTCGAGCGAGCGAACAATCAGGCATCGTCTTCGGCTCACTGGTGCACCAACGCTGACCCGAACGCGTCGCCTGCCGACGGGGTGCACCAGTGAGTGACGTGGCGGCCCCGGTCTTCGAACCCGACGCCCTGCGCGAGAAGTACCGGGAGCAGCGGGACAAGCGACTACGGCCCGACGGCAACGACCAGTACGTCGAGATCGCCGGGCGCTACGCCCACTACGCCGAGGACCCCTACGTCGCGCCGATCACGCGCCAACCGATCGACGAGGAGCTCGACGTGGTCGTCATCGGCGGCGGCTTCGGCGGGTTGCTGGCCGGCGCCCGCCTCCGCGAGGTCGGCGTCGACGACCTCCGCCTGATCGAAAAAGGCGGCGACGTCGGCGGGACGTGGTACTGGAACCGCTACCCGGGCGCCGCGTGCGACGTCGAGTCGTACATCTACCTCCCGCTCCTGGAGGAGATCGGCTCCGTCCCCCAGGAGAAGTACAGCCACGCTCCCGAGATCCTCGCCCACAGCCAAGCCATCGCCCGTCACTTCGACCTCTACCGCGGGGCGCTCTTCCAGACCGAGGTGTCCGAGCTGCGCTGGGACGACGATGCCGGCCGCTGGCTCGTCACGACCAACCGCGGCGACCGCCTCGCTGCCCGCTTCGTCGTCATGGCCAGCGGGCCACTGCATCGTCCGAAGCTGCCCGGCGTGCCCGGGCTCGACGACTTCCAGGGCCACACGTTCCACACCAGCCGCTGGGACTACGCCTACACCGGCGGCGACGCCGACGGCAACCTCACCGGCTTGGCCGGCAAGCGCGTCGGCATCATCGGTACCGGGGCCACCGCGGTCCAGTGCGTCCCCCACCTCGCCGCCGCGGCCGAGCAGCTCTACGTGTTCCAGCGGACGCCCTCGTCGATCGACGTGCGGGCCAACCGCCCGACCGACCCGGACTGGGCGGCCGGCCTGCGACCGGGGTGGCAGCAACACCGGATGGACAACTTCAACACGCTGGTCTCCGGCGGGCTGGCCGACGAGGACCTCGTCAACGACGGCTGGACCGACATCATCGGCAACCTGCTGATGCGCATCCGGCGCGAGCACGAGACGCTCGGCCCGGAGTCGCTGTCGCAGGCGATGGAGATGGCCGACTTCGAGCAGATGGAGCAGATCCGGGCTCGCGTCGACGCCCTGGTCGACGACCCCGACACGGCCGAGGCGCTGAAGCCGTACTACCGCCAGTTCTGCAAGCGGCCGTGCTTCCACGACGAGTACCTCGGCGCGTTCAACCGCGACAACGTGACCCTCGTCGACACCGCCGGGGACGGCGTCGAGCGCCTCACCGAGCACGCCGTCGTCGCCAACGGCGTCGAGTACGAGCTCGACTGCCTCGTGTTCGCCACCGGCTTCGAGGTCGGGACCGCCTACAGCCGCCGGGCCGGCTGCGAGATCTACGGCCGGGACGGGCTGACGCTGACGGAGAAGTGGGCCGACGGCGCCTCCACGCTCCACGGGATGCACTCGCACGGCTTCCCGAACCTGTTCATCTTCAGCCTCATCCAGTCCGGTTTCTCGGTGAACTTCCCGCACATGCTCAACGAGCAGTCCAAGCATTTCGCCTACATCCTCGACCATGCCCGCCGTCACGGCCTCGAACGGATCGAGGCCAACGCCGCCGCCGAAGCCGCGTGGGTGCGCAGGATCATCGACGCATCGCTGAACAACCTCAAGTTCTTCGAGGAGTGCACGCCCGGCTACTACAACAACGAGGGTCGGTCGTCGGAGCGCAGCCTGCAGAACGGGTCCTACGGCGCCGGTCCGGTCGCTTTCGCCCGAGTGCTCGAAGAGTGGCGCCACGCGGGCGAGCTCGACGGCCTCGAGCTGCGCTGATCGCGGCATCGTGGACTTCGACCTGCCCGCCGAGGACGACCCGCGACGAGCCGCCGTGCGGGCCTGGTTGCGGGCGCATCCGGCGCCGACCCAGGCCGACCTGGCTGCGGCCGGCTACGTCGCCGCCCACTGGCCGCCGCCGTGGGGCCTCGGCGCCGACGCCGAGCACCAGCTGCTGATCGACGACGAGCTGCGCCGCGGCGGCGTCGAGCCACCCGGTCCATCGATCGCCGTCGGCTGGGCCGGGCCGACGATCCTGGCCGGCGGTACGCCCGAGCAGCACCAGCGGTTCCTCCCGGGCATCCTCGACGGGACGGTCGAGTGGTGCCAGCTGTTCAGCGAGCCCGACGCCGGCAGCGACCTCGCCGCTCTGCGCACCACTGCGGTGCGTGACGGCGACGGGTACGTCGTGAACGGCCAGAAGATCTGGTCGACATGGGCCAACCGGTCCCGCTTCGGCATCCTCCTCGCCCGCACCGACCCGACCGTCCCCAAGCACCGGGGCATCTCGTTCTTCGTGCTCGACATGGCGACGCCGGGCGTCGAGGTGCGCGAGATCGTCGAGATGACGGGCGGCAACCACTTCAACGAAACGTTCCTCAGCGACGTGCGTATCCCCGTCGAGCAGCGCATCGGCGCCGAGGGTGACGGCTGGCGGCTGGCCGGCGTGACGCTGGGCAACGAGCGCCTGTCGCTGTCCGAGGGCGGCGCGCTGTGGGGCATGGGTCCGACCAGCGCCGAGTGCTTCGCCGAGCTGCGCCGTCGTGGTGGCATCGACGATCCGGTAGAGCGCCAACGAGCCGCGGCGGTGTACACCGACATGGTCGTGCTGCGCCTGCTCGGCTACCGCATCATGACGCTCGCTCTCGGCGGTCGCGACCCGGGGCCGTTCGCCTCGATCCGCAAGACGCTCGCCGACGTCCACGGCCAGGCCATGATGACCCTGCTCAAGGACGGCGGCGGCCCCCACGGCATGCTCGGTCGGCAGGACGAGCACGCCGAGGAGACCGACCTGTGGCACTGGGGCTACCTGTTCAGCCGGGCCCTCACGATCGGCGGCGGTACGAGCGAGGTGCAGCGCAACATCATCGGCGAGCGGCTGCTCGGCCTGCCCCGCGAGACATTGGAGTCACGATGACCGACGAGTTCACCAGCCTCCGCTTCGAACGCCACGCCGGCTCGACGCCCGGCGCCGACGTGCTGGAGGTGGTCATCGACCGGCCCGGCAACCGGCTCAACGCCGTCAACGGCGAGCTCCACGATGAGCTGACCCGGCTGTTCCCCCGGCTGCAGGCCGAGCGGGAGGCCCGCGCCGTCCTGCTCACCGGGAGCGGGCCGGCGTTTTCGGCCGGCGGTGATTTCGAGTGGTTCCCGACGCTCCAGGACCCGACGACACGGGAACACCTGCGCATCGACGCCAAGCACCTCATCTACGACCTGCTCGACGTGCACCTCCCGGTCGTCTGCGCCCTCAACGGTCACGCCATGGGTCTCGGTGCCTCGATCGCCCTGTTGTGCGACGTCATCTTCATGGCCCGCTCGGCGACGATCGGCGACCCCCACGTCCGCGTCGGCGTCGTCGCCGGCGACGGCGGCACGATCGCCTGGCCGCTCGCCGTCGGTCCGGCCCGGGCCAAGCAGTACCTGCTCACCGGCGACGCCGTCGGCGCCGACGAGGCCGAGCGGATCGGCCTCGTCAACGCCGTGGTCGACGACGCCGACCTCCATGCCACCGCGCTCGCCTTCGCCCACCGGCTGGCCGCCGGCGCCCCGCTGGCCGTGCAGTACACGAAGGCGGCCGTGAATGCCAGCCTCAAGGCCGCCGCCGTCGCGGCCTTCGACCAGGCCGCCGCCTTCGAGATCGCCACGTTCACGACCGACGACCACCGCGAAGCCCTCGCCGCCCTGAGAGAGAAGCGCCCACCCACGTTCACCGGCCGCTAGGACCTAGAAGATGTCGCGAGGGGTGTTGCGACGGGCGGATTTGTACTGGCCGTCGTCGTCGTAGGAGACGGTGACCTGCTCGAAGCCCTTCAGGCGCTGGGCCTGGGCAAGGTCGGCGTAAGCCTGCTTGTCGGCCTCGGTCAGGTCGACGTCGTCGGTGAAGACGGTCAACAGCGCCCGCGGGTACAGGCCCTTGGCCAGCACGACGTTGAGCTCCACGCACATCACCAAACCGAGGGACGCGAGCAGGAGCGAGGCCAAGAGACCGAAGACGAGGCTGAACACACCGTAGGTGGTGCTGGCGCCCTGGAACACATTTTCGACGTAGGCCGTCCCGAACAGCTGTAGCGCCTGCCACCACAGCGCCGCCGTGATGGCGCCCGGCAGCACGTCACGCTTGCGCAACGGACGGGCCGTGGCCACCCGAAAGGCGACGACGGCGATCGCCGTGTTGAGCAGCACGGCGGCGACGATGGCGGCCGTGCGGATGCCGCTCGACAGCTCGGACCCGTAGGCCTGCGACGAGCTGACGACGGCACTGAGGACCGTCGTGGAGAACACCGTGATCCCGGCGGTGAGGATCAACAGGACGCTGCGCAGGCGGACCCGGATCGGGTTCGGTCGGCGGTTGCGTGGCACCGCCCACGCCGCGTTCATCGCGTTCTGGGTGGCCTGGGCCACGCCGAGGGCGCCGTAGACGGCGATCAGTGCCCCGACGACGACGGCGGCAGTGCCGCCCTGGAGACCCTGCGGGTCCTCCAGAACGTCACGGATGATCGGAAACTGATCGAGCGCCGAGTTGAGGATGCGATCGCGCCAGTTCGGGCTGTTCTGAAGCAGGAAGCCGACGGTCGACGCCAACAGCAGCAGCAGCGGGAACAGCGAGAGGAACCCGTAGTACGTGATCAGGGCGGCGAGGTAGACGCCCTGGTCGTCGACGAACTTGTAGAACACGGCGATCGGGAAGCCGAGCCACCGATGGCGGCGCTGGTACGCGTCGAAGCGCTCGGCCCGCGTCGGCGTCGCAGTGGCGTCGACCGTGCGCTCCACGCCCCCGATTGTGGCCGACGCTTGGGCCCGCGCCCTGGCATCCTCCTCGGCGCAGCCCGAGAGAGCTATTCGACGCCCAACGCGGCGCGAACGCCCTCGAGGTCGGGCGAGCCGAGCACGACGCGGTTGCGCGTGGCCACGTACACCAGGTCGAGGTTGACGCCGTTGGCGGCGACCTTGCCAGCCAGCTCGGCCAGCACCCCCGGACGGTCGTCGACCTCGACGACGACGACCTCGCGCTCGCGCGTGACGGCCAGGCTGGACAGCGCCAGCGCGTGGCGGGCGGCGCCGGAGTGCGGCACCAGGATGTGCAGTTCGGCCTGTTCACCGGGTCCGACACAGGTGGCGGCGGCGATGTTGACGCCGGCGTCGCTGATGGCCTGGGCGACGCTGGCCAGCGCCCCCGGCTCGTTGTCGACCTCGATGACCAGATCCATCGACATACACAGTCCTCCTCGAACGCGAGTGGGGTCGGTGAGAGCATCCTGCCATGATCCGGGGATGGCCGAGGACACGACAACGACCGATCAGGGCCTCCCGGCCGAGGCGGCTCCGGCCAGCGACCGGGTGCTCCTGCGCCGGGGTGCGCACCTCGGGCGCTACGCCGCCGCCGACGTCGCCGCCGTGCTCGACGCCGGCGTGATCGCCCACGTCGGCGTCTCGACTCCGGCGGGCCCGGTGGTCATCCCGATGGCCTACGGGCGCGATGACGAGCGCATCTACCTTCACGGCTCGGTCGCCAACGCCGCCCTGCGCGCGGCCGATGGGCAGGACGTGTGCGTGACCGTCACCGTCGTCGACGGGCTGATCTTCGGCCGCTCGGCGTTCCACAACTCGATGCAGTACCGCTCGGTGATCATCCGCGGTCAGGCCGAGCGCGTGCGCGACTCGGCCGCCCACGTGCGGGCCTTGCAGCTCGTCTCGAATCACGTCACCGCGAACTGGCACACCGCCCGCCCGGCCACCGACGCCGAAGTGCGCCAGACGATGGTCATCTCCGTCCCGCTCGACGAGGCGTCGGCCAAGGTCCGCGAGGGCGGGCCAATCGACGAGCCCGGTGACGTCGACGGGCCGTTCTGGGGCGGCTCGGTTCCGATCTCGACGACGTTCGGTCAGCCGGTCGGCTCGCCCGATCTGCCGGCGGGTGTCGCCCCTCGCGCCGCTATCGAGGGACTCGCCGGCCGGCCCGTCCACGTGCCTGGCCGACGATGACGAGAGAGCAACGCCCTGAGCTGTCGATCGCCGAGCTGTGGCGCTACCCCGTCAAGTCGCTGCAGGGCGAGCGCCTCGACGCCGCCACGGTCACCGCCGACGGCATTCTCGGTGATCGCCACTGGGGCCTGCTCGATCGGTCCACCGGTCTGACGTTGACCGCCCGGCGGGTTCCGGACCTGCTGTTCGCCCACGCTCGACTCTCAGCCACCGGCGATGTCGAGATCGAGCTGCCCGACGGCACCGTGACCTCCGACGACGCCGTCCTGTCGGCGTGGCTCGGGCGCAAGGTCGAGCTGCGTGCAGCCGACAACGAGCCTGCGCCGGCGACGTACGAGATCGATCTCAACGACGACGGACGGGCCGGCGCCGTCGATGACCCGAACTGGGTGCGCTGGCAGGGCCCGGCGACGACCTTCCACGACTCGACCCGCACCCGGGTCTCCCTCGTGTCCCAGGCGACGCTCGGGTCGTGGGACCGGCGCCGCTTCCGCGCCAACGTCGTCCTCCACGGCGACGCCGAGCCCGGCTGCGAGGACGGCTATGTCGCCGGGCAGGTCGCCATCGGAACCGCCGTGCTCGACGTCGTCAAGGCGATCGATCGCTGCGTGATGGTCACCCGGCCGCAGCCTGACGGCATCGCCCGCGATCTCGACGTCCTCACGACGATCGTCCGCCAGCGGGGCAACGAGCTCGGCGTCGGCGCCCTCGTCCGCACCCCCGGCGACGCGCGCGTGGGCGACGTCGTCAGGCCGTTGTCAGGCGACTGAGGCGGTCGGCCACGTCGTCGCGCCGCAGTCGATCGAGCGTCGTCTCCGTCACCCGTGCGCACACCGGCGCCACCTTGCGCTGGTCGAGGGCGTTGCCGCTCATCACCTCGAGGTCGGCGCTCGACGGCTGGAACGCCAGCACCGGGATCCGCCGTGCCCGCAACCGAGCGATCTCGGTGACGAGTGACGCCCGGGCCCATTGCCGCATCGGCAGTTCGATACCCCTCGTCGCGCCGCGCTCGGTCGACATCGGCGCGCTGACGATCACGAGATCGGGCTTGTCGCCACTGACCAGGTCGGCGTTGGTGGTCGAGTGGACGCCGCCGTCGACGTAGCGCTGCCCGTCGATCACCACCGGCTCGAAGAAGGCCGGGATCGCACACGAGGCCCGCACCGCATCGCCGACTGGGACGTCCGTGCGGTCCCGCCCGAACACCGTGCGCGTGCCCGAGTCCAATTCGACCGCGACGAGCCACGTCGGCCTGGCGGGCCAGCTGCTCCCGTACAACGCCCGGAACGGGCCGGCCATGTGATGCGTCGGAATCCGCCCGGCCGGGAGCACAGCCGCCGCCAACGACCCCGCCCGGATCCCCCACGGTGCCCGCAGCGCCCGGCGCAGCGCCGCCGGCGAGGCCATCCCCGACGACGGTGCTTCCTGCGGCGGGATCATCGACCCGGGCGGCGGCAACGACGCCCTGGCCACGAGCGCCCGTCCCTCGGCCGACAGCGTCCGGCCCTGCGCTCGACGGGCCAGGTCGGCTGGACTCAGGCCGGCGCGCAACAGCGCCGCCACGATCGAACCGGCGGAGGTCCCGACGACGACTTCGGCCTGGCGGGCGTCCCACCCCGTGACCTGCTGGAGAGCGGCCAGGACGCCGGCGTGAAAGGCGTGACCGACGGAACCACCAGCACCGAGGACGACGGCGACGCGGGGCATGGTGACAGTCTGCCGTGGCATCATCCCGGCATGGCTGCCGGCGTCGACGCGTGGTCGAGCGACGTCGTCCTCGGCGACGGGGAGACGGTCCACATTCGCCCGATCGAGCCGTCCGATGCACCGGCCCTGGCCGCCTTCCACGATGCCCAACCGGCGGACAACACCTACCGGCGATACTTCTCCCCCAAGCCCCACCTGAGCGACCGCGACCTCCAGCACTTCACCGACGTGGACATGGTCGACCGCGTCGGCCTCGTCGTCGAGGACCGGAGCGCGCTGGTCGGATGGGCCAGCTACGAGCGGTGGAAGGGCCGCGACGACGCCGACGCCGCCTTCCAGGTGGACGACGCCCACCAGGGACGGGGCATTGCCACGTTGCTGCTGGAGCACCTCGCCGCCATCGCCCGCGTCAACGGCATCACCCGGTTCACGGCCGAGGTCCTGGCCGACAACCGACCGATGCTGGCCGTGTTCGCTAAGGCCGGCTGGCCGATCGAGCGTCGCTTCGAGAGCGGCGTCGTCGACCTCGACTGGCCCCTCGACGACACGACCGAGTTCCTTGACTCGGTCGAGCGCCGCGAGCAGCGAGCCGACTCGCGGGCCGTGGCCCGCCTGCTGATGCCACGCACGATCGCCGTGATCGGTGCCTCGGACCGACCCGGCTCGGTCGGTGCCGCCGCCTGGGACAACGTGGTCCGCGGCGCGAGGGGGCCGGTGTACGCCGTCAACCCTGCCCACGAGCGAATCGGCGACCACGACTCGCACCCGTCGATCACGGCCGTGCCCGACGACATTCACCTCGCCGTCGTCGTCGTCCCACCGGCCGCGCTGGAGACCACGATCGACGAGTGCATCGCCGCGCGCGTGCGCGGCGCCGTCGTCATCACGTCGATCGAAGGCACGACCATCGACGTCGCCCCGATCGTCGCCCGAGCCCGCCGCCACGGACTCCGCATCATCGGCCCGGGCAGCATGGGCGTGGCCGCCTCGCGCCCCGAGGTCGGCCTCCACGCCGCCCTCGTCCCGGTGAGGCTGCCGCCGGGCCGCATCGCCATCTCGATGCAGTCCGGCTCGCTCGGCGCGTCTTTACTCGCCCACGCCGACCAGCTCGGGGTCGGGCTGTCGTGGTTCGTCTCGCTCGGCGACCGCTCGGACATCTCTGGCAACGACCTCCTGCAGTTCTGGTCCGACGACGAGACCACCAGCGTCGTTGCCATGTACACCGAAACGTTCGGCAACCCGCGCAAGTTCGTGCGCATCGCCCGCCGTGTGTCGCGGACCCGCCCGATCGTCGCCGTGCGGACCGGGGCCGCGGCCATCGGGCCGACCGGTTCGGCGCTGTACGAGCAAGCCGGCCTGATCGAGGTGCCAACGGTCGCCGCCCTGCTCGATACGGCGCGGGTGCTGTCCACGCAACCGCTGCCGGCCGGGCCGAACGTGACCATCGTCGGCAACTCACGCAGCCCGATGGCGCTGGCCACCGCCGCCCTCGATGCCGCCGGCCTGACGTCCTGCCCGTCGCCGGCAGCGCTCGGTATCTCGTCCTCGGCCGCCGACTTTGCCGCCGCCGTGCGGGCAGCGCTGGACGACGACGAGACCGACGCCATCCTCGTCGTCCACGCTCCCCCGCTGGCCGCCGACATCGAGGCGCCGGCCGCCGAGCTCGCGGACGTCGCCGCCGGGGCGACCAAGCCGATCGTCGCCGTCCTGCTCGGCGCCCCCGATGGCGCCCTGGGGCCAGGCTCGGACGTGCCCGTGTTCGCCTTTCCGGAGCCGGCGGCCGCCGTGCTCGGTCGGGCCTACGCCTACCGCCGCTGGCTCGAGTCGGAGGCGGCCAGCGACCCGGCGCCGGTGGCCGACATCGACCGGCCGCGCGCCGCCGCCATCGTCGCCGCCGCCGTCGCCGCCGGCCAGCCGCGCCTCGACGTAGCCGACACGTTGACCCTGCTCGGCTGCTACGGCATCGCCGTGCCTCCCACCGCACAGGTCGCCGCGGCCGAGGCGGTGCGCGCCGCTGACGACGTCGGCTTTCCGGTCGCCGTCAAGGCTGCCCGCCGTCGCCTCGGCGGATCGGTCGAAGCGGGGGTCGCGCTCGACCTCACCGACGCCGCCGACGTGGCCGACTCGGTGGACACGATGAGCCGCGCCCTCGGGGACGACGCCGCCGAGGTCATCGTCCAGCACATGGTGACGCCCGGGCTCAACCTGCGCGTGGTCGGCACCGTCGACGACCCGACGGGAGCGCTGGTTGCCGTCGGTCTCGGGGGCCGGGACGCCGACCTCGTCACCGGCGAGGCGACCCGCCTGGCTCCGTTGTCAGCGCTCGCCGCTGCCGGCCTCGTCGCCCGGTCGCGTGCCGGTCCCGTTCTCGACGCCCAAGGCATCCCTCCCGACGGCGTCGAGGACGTGCTGGTCCGGGCCGCGCAGCTCTTGGCCGACCACCCCGCGATCGTCCACCTGGACCTCAACCCGGTGCTCGTGTCCGCCCGTCACGTGTGGGTCACCGACGCCATCGTCGACGTCGCCGCCCGGGCCGCCGATCCGGCCCCCCTGCGTCGCCTCGACGAGCCGACCGGTTCACTCCCGGAGTGACGAGCGTGTATCGCATCGAGAACGTCGAGGCCTAGCGGAAGAGGTCCTTGCTGGCGTCGCGCAGCACCGGGGCCATCGTGGCCGCGTCGTCGCGAACCCAGGCGTAGCCGCGTATCAGGGCGGCCGGCACCCGGCTGGTGTTGCCCTTGACGAGCTCGGCGGCGGCCGCCAGCTCGTCGACGACGCACAGCTCCTGCACGTGGAACTCATGGCCGTGGGGATCGTGCTGGCCGATGTAGCTGTGCAGCGGCGCGATGCCCGCCAGCCCGATGGCGACGTCGGTCTGGCCCTCGCGCCACGGTCGCCCGAACGTGTCGCTGACGACGACGGCCACGTCCGCCCCGCGGGCGGCGAAGCCGGTCCGCAGCGCCTGGGCCGAGGCGTCGGGATCGCGGGGCAACATGACGACCCGGCCGGCCGCCCCGCTGGAGGACTGGTCGACGCCGCTGTTGGCGCACACGAACCCGTGGTGGGTCTCGGTGATCAGCACCGGCCCGACCATGCGCACGATGCGTGCCGCCTGCTGGAGGACCACCTCGACGACGCGTGGATCCTTGCCCCAGCGTGCCGCGAACGACGTCGCCAGCGCCGACGGCGACACCGTGTCCAGCTCGACGACGGCGCCCTCGGCCTTGGAGACGACCTTCGACGTGACGACGACGACGTCGCCGTCGACGACATCGGTGGCGCCGACGATGAGGCCGGCGAGGTCGGCCCCGGCCTCGATCTCGGGCAGCCCCTCGACGCCGACGATCGACAGGCCCGGCATGCGGCGCACGTTACCGGCACGCACCAAGATGGTCCGATGGCAACCGAGGGCGTCAGCGAGCTCTTCGACTCGTCCCGATGGCGCGTCGTCGAGGGGTTCGAGTTCACCGACATCACGTACCACCGGGCGCTCGACCAGGGCACGGTGCGCATCGCCTTCGACCGGCCCGAGATCCGCAACGCCTTCCGCCCGCACACCGTCGACGAGCTGTACCGCGCCCTCGACCACGCCCGCATGTCGACCGACGTGGGCTGCGTGCTGCTGACCGGCAACGGCCCGTCACCGCGCGACGGCGGCTGGGCGTTCTGTTCGGGTGGCGACCAGCGCATCCGGGGCAAGGACGGCTACAAGTACGCCGACGGGGAGACGGCGGAGACGATCGAGCCAGGACGGGCCGGTCGCCTGCACATCCTCGAGGTCCAGCGCCTCATCCGGTTCATGCCCAAGGTCGTCATCTGCGTCGTTCCCGGCTGGGCGGCGGGCGGCGGTCACAGCCTGCACGTCGTGTGCGACCTGACGCTGGCCAGCGCCGAGCACGCCCGGTTCAAGCAGACCGACGCCGACGTCGCCAGCTTCGACGGCGGTTTCGGTTCGGCCTACCTCGCTCGCCAGACCGGGCAGAAGTTCGCTCGCGAGATCTTCTTCCTCGCCCGGGAATACTCGGCCGAGGACTACCACCGCATGGGCGCCGTCAATGCCGTCGTGCCCCACGCTGCACTGGAGGCGACGGCCCTCGACTGGGGCGCCGCGATCAACGCCAAGAGCCCCACCGCCATCCGCATGCTGAAGTACTCGTTCAACCTGATCGACGACGGTCTCGTCGGCCAGCAGCTGTTCGCCGGCGAGGCGACCCGCCTGGCCTATGCCACCGACGAGGCGGCCGAGGGCCGCGACGCGTTCCTCGCAAAGCGCGCCCCCGACTGGTCCCCGTTCCCCCACCACTTCTGATCTAAGGAGCCGAGCCGATAGGCGAGGCGACCAATCATGACGGTCGCCTTGTTTCGGCTGCGGAGCAGCCGAAACACAAACGGGCACTCGCGCGAACGGCGACCTATCCGCTCGAGTCCTAAGTGGTCAGGGGTTGAGGGTGGCGATCACGTCGCCGTCGTCGTCGAGCGCCTCGATCGTGTCCGGCGGAGAGCCGAACGGACCGGCGGGATCGTCGGGCAGCACGATGAAGAAGTAGCCGTCGGACTGCACCGCTGTGACGATCGGAGGCTCCCCCCCAAACGTGAGCCGCACGTCCACCGCCTCCGCAGGAACGCGTCCTCCCCAGGTGACGGCCGGCTTGGGTGGGCCGTTGCCGCCGCCACCGCTCCACGAGATGCCGCTCGGGTCCTCGGGCGGTGGTTCGCACCCGCCGCCTCCACCGGCACCGCCGATTTCGCGGCCGTCACCGTCGATCTGGACGACCAAGTCCCAGGACCCACCTGTGGTCGTCGGCGCGACCCACCACTGATACTCCGGGCCGCCGTAGGGATCCTCCGCCGTCGCCACCCGTCGAGCGTCGGCCGCTTGCACGAGACAATCCAGCCGGAAGTCGGCCATCTGCTCGGGACCGAACCAGGCCTCGACCGCCGCGGGCCGATCGTCAGCCACGCCGAAGACGAGCATCCCGCGCCGAGCCCGAGGATCAATGAGCCACCGGCCAGCATTCGATGGATCGTTCCCACGGTCCGACCGTAGTAACACTCGGACGGGAGAACGTCAGGAGACGCGGAGGCCGAGGGCGCGGGAGATGACGAGGCGCTGGATCTCGCTGGTGCCTTCACCGATCTCGAGGATCTTCGCGTCCCGGTAGTGCCGGGACACCGCCGTCTCGTCGATGAACCCGTAGCCGCCGAACACCTGGGTGGCCGAGCGGGTGGCGGCGACGGCGGACTCCGTGGCGAACAGCTTGGCGACGGCCGCCTCCGTCTTGAACGGGCGGCCCCGGTCGCGCAACCACGCGGCGTGGTACACGAGCCGGCGGGCGGCCGCCAGCTGGACCTCCATGTCGGCGCAGCGGAAGGCGACGGCCTGGTTGGCCCCGATCGGCCGGCCGAACGTCTGCCGTTCGTTGGCGTAGGCGACCGAGTCGTCGACACATCGCTGGAGCACCCCGACGGCGAGGGCGGCGATGGCGATGCGGCCCTCGTCGAGGATCTCGAGGAACTGGGCGAACCCGCGGCCACGCGGGCCGAGCAGGTGGTCCTCCGGCACCCGGCACTCGACGAACGTCAGGCCGTGCGTGTCCGAGGCGTGCCAGCCCATCTTGCGGTACGGCGGCTGGACCTCGAAGCCGGGCGTGCCCGCCGGTACGAGGATCGTCGAGATCTCACCTGGCCCGGTGAGGGCGGTGATCGTCACCAGCGACGTGATCGGCGTGCCCGAGTTCGTGATGAACGCCTTCTCGCCGTCGATCACCCACTCCCCCGCCGGCTCGTCGAGCCGGGCCTTGGTGCGCGTGCCCCCGGCGTCGCTACCGGCGTCGGGCTCGGTGAGGCCGAAGCCGCCGAGGGCGCGGCCGGCGCAGAGGTCGGTCAGCCACCGCTCCTGCTGCTCCCGGCTCCCGAACTTGGCGATCGGACTGGCCCCGAGTCCGACGCCGGCCTCGAGCGTGATCGCCATCGACTGGTCGACGCGCGCCAGTTCCTCGATGGCGATGCACAGCCCGGTCAGATCGCCGCCCCCGCCGCCCCACTCCTCCGGGAAGGGGATGCCGAACAGCCCGAGCTCGCCCATCGCCAGCACGGTGTCGACCGGGAACGTGTGGTCGCGGTCCCACGCCTCGGCGTGCGGTTCGATCTCGGCCTCGGCGAACTCCCGCACCATCGCCCGCAGCGCCTCGTGCTCCTCGGTCAATTCGGGGTGCATCGCCGGGGGACGCTACCCGTCGTCCCGTTGCGGCATTGGCACGCTCAACCGGCCGCGAACTGGCGTAGCCCGCCGTTGCGCAGCTGATCGGCGGTCGGCTCGAAGTAGCTGACCAGCGCGTCGCGGATCCCGTCGCGGTCGGCCTCCGGCCGCGTGGCCACGGCCACCTCGACGGCGGCCCGCATGTGGTGCAGCCAGCGGTCACGCTCATCGGCGCCGATGGGAAACCGGGCGTGGCGCATCCGCAAGCGAGGGTGCCCGCGCTCATCGTCGTAGGTCGTCGGCCCACCCCAGTACTGCACGAGGAACAGTGTCAAGCGGTGGCGGGCGCCGGACAGGTCGGGCGCCTCCGGATACAGCGCCAGCAGCACCGGGTCGGTCGCCACGCCGTCGTAGAAGGCGTCGACGAGACGTTCGAAAAAGGCGAACCCGCCGACGCTCGCGTAGAGCGTCGGCGGGTTCGTCGTCACCCGGTCACCGTAGCGATGACCGGGGCGGCCGACAGATCAGAGCTCGTCGCCGGGGCGGTCGCCGTAGGGCTGGTAGTAGTTGTACCGGTCCTCGTCGCGGCTGGTCCGGTCCTTGTCGTCGAAGTCCGGAGCGTCTTTGATCTGGTCCTTCGTCATCGACACGTAAACCTTCTCGTCGCCGTCGTCGACCCGCTCGATCACGCCGGCCGGGATCATCCGCTTCTTGCCGAAGATCCAGAAGCCGGTGTCGACCACGACGTAGGCGCTGCCAGCGTCGTTGCTGGACTCATCGATCTTGCCGATGCTGCCGTCCGTTGCCTCGACGGAATAGCCGACGAGGCCGCGGTCGCCGAACATCTCATCGTCTCGGTAGTTCCACATGGTCATGGGCCGCGGCTACCCGCCGACCCGGCGCGCAAACGACCACACCGACGTTTCCCTCCTCCGGGGGACGGGGTCACACATCGAGGAAGCGGGAGGCGGCGATGCCGGAGCCGACTGCCCCGGCGACCATGCCGATGGCGATGATCAGCAGCGTCACCCCCGACACGTAGCCACCCTCGACGACGAGCGCGGCGAAGCCGGTGTCCTCGGGGAAGCTCTCCACGCCCGACGTCCAGCTGTTGTTGATGAGCCACAGGCCGACGGACGCGGCGACACCGCCGATGAAGCCTTGGATCAACCCTTCGAGCATGAACGGCACGCGGATGAACCAGTCGGTGGCGCCAACGAGCTTCATCACCTCGATCTCGCGGCGGCGGGCGAACATCGCCGTGCGGATCGTGTTCCAGATCAAGAGGATGGCGGCAAACAGGAGGGCGATCGACATGATGTACGTGTACAGCCCGACGAAGCCCTTGAGCTTGGCGATCACGTCGAGGCTGTCTTCGGCCAGCACGATCGACGCCACGTCCGGCATCTGCTCGACGGCCTCGCGGAGGCCGCGCAGGCGCTCGACGTCGGCGGCATCGGCCGGCACGACCTTGTACTGCGTCGGGATGTTCGACTCGTTGAGCAGGTCGCGCGTCGAGGGCGACCCGGCCAGCACGCGGTCGGCGTCGGTCAGCGAACACTCGACGTCGCAATAGGTCCAGTCCGACACGACCGACGGCTTGAGCTGTTCGAGGTTGCGCTCGATCTCGGCCCGGGCGTCGGGGGAGGCGGTGTTCTGCACGTTGATGATCATCTCGACGCCGCCCTCCCAGCGTTCGAGCATGTTGTCGAAGCCGCGCTGCATGAGCAGCGTGAGCCCGAAGATCAACAGCGACACGGCCGCCGTGATGATGGCGGCGACGGTCAGGGTGACGTTGCGGGCGAAGCTGGCCCACGTCTCGCGGAACGTGTAGGTGAGGCGGGCGATCATCGGTTCGAGGGTGGTGGCTTACTCGTAGACGCCGCGGGCCTGGTCGCGGACGATGACGCCGCGGTCGAGCTGGATGACGCGCTTGCGCATCGTGTTGACGATGCGCTGGTCGTGGGTGGCCATGACCACGGTCGTGCCGGTCTGGTTGATGCGGTCGAGCAGGCGCATGATGCCCTCACCCGTCGCTGGGTCGAGGTTCCCCGTCGGTTCGTCGGCGAGCATGATCAGCGGCCGGTTGACGAACGCCCTGGCGACCGAGACCCGCTGTTGCTCGCCCCCCGACAGCTGGTGGGGGTAGCGCTCCTCTTTGCCGGCCAGGCCGACGAGGTCGAGGACGGCGGGGACCTGCTGGCGGATGACGTGCTTCGGCTTGCCGATGACCTCTTGGGCGAAGGCCACGTTCTCGAACACCGTGCGGTTCGTCAGCAGCTTGAAGTCCTGGAAGATGTTGCCGATGTTGCGGCGTAGCTGCGGCACGCGGCCCGACGGCATGCCGATGATGTTGCGCCCGGCGACCCACACCGAACCCTGCTCGGGCCGCTCTTGGCGGTTGAGCAGGCGCAGCAGCGTGCTCTTGCCCGAGCCGGAGGGTCCGACGAGGAAGACGAACTCGCCCTTGGCGACGTCGAAGCTGGCGTCGCGCAGGGCGACGACATCTTGGCCGTAGTGCTTGGTGACGTTCTCGAGGCGGATCATCGGGGGGGCATGTTTGTGTCAGTTTCGTGACGAAAGCCAGGTCAGACTACCGGTGCGGCCGGCGGCTCAGGCGTCGGCCGTGGCGGTGGCGCGGCGCCAGCGGAGGTAGGCCTCCATGAACTCGTCGAGATCGCCGTCGAGCACGGCCGTGACGTTGCCCGACTCGTGCTCGGTGCGCAGGTCCTTGACCATCTGGTACGGCTGCACGACGTAGCTGCGGATCTGGCTGCCCCACCCGACCTGGGCCTGCTTGCCGCCGATGGCGTCCAGCTCGGCCGCCCGCTCCTCTTCGACCTTGGCCGCGACCATCGCCCGCAGGCGACCCATCGCCTTCTCCCGGTTCTGCAGCTGGCTGCGCTCCTCCTGCGAGCTGGCCACGAGACCGCTCGGCTCGTGGATCAGGCGCACCGCGGAGGACGTCTTGTTGACGTGCTGGCCGCCGGCGCCGGAGGCCCGGAAGACCTCCATGCGGATATCGGCGTCGTCGATCTCCACGTCGGGGGCGTCCATCACCGGCCACACCTGGACGGCGGCGAAGCTCGTCTGACGGCGGCCCTGGTTGTCGAACGGACTGATCCGCACGAGACGGTGGGTGCCCCGCTCGCTCGTCATCAACCCATAGGCGTAGCGGCCGCTGAGCGTGAACTCGGCCGAGAGGATCCCCGCTTCCGTGCCCTCCGACACGGCGTCGACCCCGAAGCCGAACCTGCGGCGTTCCGCCCACCGCTCGTACATCCGCAGCAGCATCTCGCTCCAGTCCTGGGCGTCGACGCCGCCGTCCTTGGCGTTGATCTGCACGATGCAGTCGGCCTCGTCGTGCGGCCCGGTGAACAGGCTGCGCAGGTCGAGCGCGTCGAGCCCCTTCGTCACGGTCCTGAGCCCGGCCTCGATGTCGGGCTCTTGGGACTCGTCGTCCTCCTCGCGGGCCATCTCGTGGAGCACCCCGGCGTCGTCGAGCGTCGCCGCGAGGCCGTCGTAGGTGGCGAGGTCGTCGCGGGCGTTGGCGTACTCGGCCGTCAATGCCTTGGCCTGATCGGCGTCGTCCCAAAGGTCGGGGCGGCCCATCTCGGCTTCGAGCTCGGACAGGCGGCTGCGCAGATCACCGACGCGCAGGTACGACTCGGCCTCGCCGAGCCGGCGACGGAGGTCCCGCACGTCGTCGGTGAAGTCACGCATAGGGTCTCATCAGGCTACGGAGCGCGGCCGTCGACCTCTTCGCTTGAATCGTCAGAGCACGAGCAGATGTTCGGCGGTGGCGCCGTGTCCGGCCGGCAGCGGGACGCCGCGATCGAAGGTCACGAGGCGACCGCCATTGGCGACGGCGGTGGCGAGCAGGTACACGTCGGTCACCTGGCGGTGCCCGAGGAGCTGGCGGCGCTCCACCAGCCGCTCGTCGAGCAAACTCAGATCGCACGACCAGAACTCGTGGTGCGCCGTGCTGGTGGCGTTGTCGAGTCGCCGGATGGCCTCGTTAACAGCGATCGGGCTCGGATATCCCGGCTGGCTCACGACGCGCACGAATCCGTTCTCGGTGATCGGGCACGACGCCCAGCCAGCCCCGATCTCAGCGGTGAACCAGGCGCGGGCCCGCTCGTGGTCGACGTGGTCCTGGTCGAACAGCGCGATCAGCACGTTGACGTCGAGCAGCGACCTCACCGGTCAGGACTCGTCGTCGCGCAGCCGGTCGATCAGGTCGTTCGACACGACGTTCCCGCGCCGTGGGAGTGGCTCGAAGCCGAAGAACTCGGCGCCCGCCGCGGCCCCCGCGTCGACCGTCCCGAGCAGCGCCCGTCGGGCCAGATCGGAGAGCACCGCGCCGGCGGTGCGACGTTCACGCCGGGCGCGCTCCTTGACGGCGAGGTACACGTCGTCATCGACGTCGAGCGTTGTGCGCATGCATCAAGTGCTAATGCATCACTGCCCGTGGCAGAGCTTGAACTTCTTGCCCGACCCGCACGGGCACGGCGCGTTGCGCGGGGTCTTGGCGAACTCGTCCTTGACGACGGTCTCCTGCTTGGCCGCCTGCGGCCGGCCGCGGTTGGTGCCGATCGCACCGGCGGCTGAACGGAAGGCCGACGGCTGTTCGGTATCCGACGACGATGTCTGCAGGTTGGCCAGCCCGCTGGAGACGGCGCTCGGGCGCGGCGCCGGTTTGGCCGGCCTGACCGTCGTACGCCCGCTCGTTCGCGCCGCCGGCGCGGGCGCAGCCGGCGCGGCCGTGCGGGTCGGCGCCGGGGCACTGGCTGGCGCCGCGGGTGCGGCGGCGACCGGGGCCGGCGACGGCGCCACGGTGGCAGTGTCCTGGGTGGCGGTAGCCGGCGCGGCGGCCGGTTGCTGGACGACCTGGACGTGCATCACGTAGCGCACGAAGTCCTGGGCGATGCCCTTCATCATCGTGCCGAACATCTCGAAGCCCTCGCGCTGCCACTCGGTGAGCGGGTCCTTCTGGCCCATCGCCCGGAGGTTGATGCCCTCCTTGAGGTAGTCCATCTCCTCGAGGTGCTCCCGCCAGCGCTGGTCGATGATCCGCAACATCACCTGGCGCTCGACCTCACGCATCACCTTCGGCGTCAGCTCGGTCTCGCGTCGCTCGTAGTAGGCGGTGGCGTCGGTCATCACGAGGTCGTACATCTGGTCGGTGTTGGCGCACCCGGCGAGCTCGTCCTCGCTGATCTCGGTCGGCCAGAACGTCTTCAGCTCCTTGGCCAACCCGTCGAGGTCCCACTCGTCGTCGGCGGCGCTGGCGCAATGGGCTTCCAGCAGCGCATGGACCGCTTCGGCGAGGTACTCCGTCGCCGCCGCCTTGAGCTCGGCTCCTTCGAGGATCTGGTCACGGCGCGCGTAGATCACCTTGCGCTGCTCGTTCATCACCTCGTCGTACTTGAGGACGTTCTTGCGGATCTCGGCGTTCTTCGTCTCGACCGTCGTCTGGGCTCGTTCGATCGCCTTCGTGACCATCTTCGCTTCGATGGCCTCGTCGTCGGGCAACGCCTTGTTCATCACGTACGACAGCGCACCGGTGGCGAACAGGCGCATCAGCTCGTCGTCGAGGCTGAGGTAGAAGCGACTCTCCCCTGGGTCGCCCTGGCGCCCGGACCGGCCGCGCAGCTGGTTGTCGATGCGCCGCGACTCGTGGCGCTCGGACCCGATGACGTAGAGACCGCCGAGCTGGCGGACCTGATCACCCTCCTCGCCGCACTGCTTTGTGAACTCACCCAACAGCTCGTCGTAGCGAGCCATCGCCTTGGCCCGTGCCTCCTGGAAGTCCTCGGGCATCTGCTCGATCGGCAGCGGCAGGGCGAACGTGTCGACCATCGACTCGGCGGCGTGACCCTCCTTCAGCACCTCGTGGCGGGCCAGGCCTTCGGCGTTGCCGCCGAGGATGATGTCGACGCCGCGACCGGCCATGTTGGTGGCGACGGTGACGCTGTGCAGGCGCCCGGCCTGGGCGACGATCTCGGCCTCCCGGGTGTGCTGCTTGGCGTTGAGGACCTCGTGGGCGATACCTCGCTGCAGCAGCTGGCGCGAGAGCAGTTCGCTCTTCTCGACGCTGACGGTGCCGACGAGGACGGGCTGGCCGGCTTCGTAGCGCTCGGCGATGTCGTCGACGACGGCGTCGAACTTGCCCTCCTCCCCCTTGTAGATGAGGTCGGCCTGGTCGAGACGGGCCACCGGCATGTTCGTCGGGATCGGCACGACACCCAGCTCGTAGGTGTTCATCAGCTCCGCCGCCTCGGTCGAGGCGGTGCCGGTCATCCCGGCGAGCTTGTCGTACATCCGGAAGTAGTTCTGCAGCGTGATCGTCGCGAGGGTCTGGTTCTCCTCTTTGATCTTCACGCCTTCTTTGGCCTCGACGGCCTGGTGGATGCCTTCGCTCCAGCGGCGGCCCTCGAGGATGCGGCCGGTGAACTCGTCGACGATCTTCACCTCGCCGTTCTGGATGATGTAGTCCTTGTCGCGGCGGTACAGCTCCTTGGCCTTCAACGCGACCTGCATCTGGTGGACCAGGTTCTGCTGCACCTCGTCGTAGATGTTGTCGACGCCGAGGGCGGCCTCGACCTTGTCGATCCCGGCCTCCAGCGGGACGACGACACGTTTGTCCTCTTCGACCTCGTAGTCGACGTCGCGCTGGAGCGAGCGGACGATCGAGGCGAAGCGGTAGTACAGCTTGGCGGCGTCGGCCACGCGCCCGGAGATGATCAGCGGCGTCCGGGCCTCGTCGATGAGGATCGAGTCGACCTCGTCGACGATGGCGTAGTTATGGCCCCGCTGCGTCTTGTCGGCCAGCTTCGCCGCCATGTTGTCGCGGAGGTAGTCGAAGCCCATCTCGTTGTTCGTGCCGTACGTGATGTCGGCGGCGTACTGGGCGCGCTTGTCGGCCGGGCTGGTCTTGAAGCCGGGGATGACCAGCCCCACGTCGAGGCCCAGGAAGCGGTAGATCCGCCCCATCCACTCGGCGTGGAAGCGGGCCAGGTAGTCGTTGACGGTGACGAGGTGGACGCCCTTGCCGCTCAGCCCGTTGAGGTAGGCCGGCAGCGTCGAAACGATCGTCTTGCCTTCACCCGTCTTCATCTCGGCGACCCAGCCGAAGTGCAGGGCGGCGCCGCCCATCAACTGGACGTCGAAGTGACGCTGTCCGATGGCTCGTTGCGCGGCTTCGCGGACGACGGCGAACGCTTCGATGGCGATGTCGTCGAGATCGGCGCCGTTGGCCAGGCGCTGGCGGAAGTCCGGCGTCTTGGCTTGCAGGTCGGCGTCGGAGAGCCGCTGCGTCTCCGGCTCGAGGGCGTTGATGTCGGGCACCATCGCCTCCAGGGCCTTGAGCTTCTTGCCCTCGCCGGCGCGGAGGATTCGATCGAGGATTCCCATGCGGGGTTCGATGCTACCGGCGGCCCCTGGACGCGAATCGGCGGTCACCCCGCCCGAGGCAGCCGCCGGTCGGCCCAGCCCGAAGATGTGGAGTCGGCCAGGTGGGCGAGCGCCGATCCGCAGGGTCGGCGGCGAGCTCGGTAGGCGCAGCCGATCCAGCTTGGCTGGTCGGCGTAGCCCGAGAGACGCGGATCAGCCGAACGTCGACTCGCACAGACCCGAGTGGTCCGGCTCGGGGAAGCGCCCACCGCACATCGAGGCGTAGTCCTCGTAGGCCGAGTCGACCGGCGACTCCCAGAAGAGGTCGTCGCAGGCGACGAAGTCGCCGTCGAAGCACGACTGGGCGAGCTCGTCCATGGCCGGGTCGGAACCAAGGCCGTCCGGACTGGTCGGCTCCCCGGCCTCGTCGCTGGTGGCGGGGTCGCTGCCCGGCTCGCTCGTCGCTGGAGTCGTGGTCGGGGCGTACAGCGCCTCCCACTCCGGGAAGGCGGCCGGACAACCACCGGTGCCAGCGGGCTGGCGGCCGGCACACGACGTGCCGTAGTCCTGCATCGCCCCGGCGCTGCCCGACTGGGCGAGCAAGTCGCAGAACGGCATCACGCCAGCCCAACAACGGGCGGCGTCGAGGAGCATCGGGTCGTCGTCCGGGAGGGTGTCGGGCCCGGCGGCCGGTTCGGGGAAGTCGGCCAGAGCACTGCAGAACTTGCCCGTGCCGGCTTCCTGGCGTCCCGCGCAGGTGTCGCCGTAGTCCTCGTAAGCCGACGCCGACTCCGACACGGCAAACAGCTCGTCACAGGCGATCAGACCGCCGAGATAGCACTGCTCGGCGAGAACGTCGAGCTCGGCGTCGCTGCCCAGACCGGTCGGCTCGACCGATGGCTCGGGAAAGGCACCGCTCGGCACGCTGATGTCGGTCGGCACGGTGACGTCGGGCACGGTGAGGTCGGGCACGGTGAGATCCGGCGCCGTCAGGTCGGGCGCGGTCAGGTCGGGGATCGTGAAGTCAGGCGCCGACACGTCCGGCACCGTCACGTCCGGCATCGTGATGTCGGGGATCGACAGATCCGGGCCGGTGCCCTCGGGGATCGTGATCTCCGTGTCGTCACCGCTCTCGTCGTCGCCACCCTGGGTCAGCGCGTAGATGCCCCCGCCGACCAGGGCGAGGGCGGCGACAGCGCCGCCGATGAGCAGGCCGGTGCGGTTCCTGCCGCCGCCAGCGCCGCTGCTCCCGGGGCCCGACTCACCACCGGGATCGAAGGGACCACCAGGACCGGACGGGCCACCAGGACCGAACGGACCACCAGGACCGGACGCTGGGTAGCCCGGCGGTGGCGGAGGGCCACCGGCCGCGGGCGTGCCGTAGGGCGCGGTCGGCGGACCGCTGGGCGGAGGCGGCGGCGGCGGGCTGCCGGTGGGATGGGGGTGGTCCGTCATGATCTCCAACCAGTTGTCGTGTGAGGCGGCGTCGACACGGTAGGTCCCGACGGGCGTGCCGACCACGAATACGACGCGGGGAGGTCTCCCCCGGTTCCACGAACCGGCCGTAACGATTGGTCGCCTCGCCTCCGGCTCGGCTATGCGGCGCGGCGGGCGGCCCCGGCCGTCGGTGGTGTCGCCGCCACGGCGACGGGCGTCACCCTGGTCGCGCCGGCGGCCCGGAGCGTCGCGCCGGCCGACCGCAACGTCGCGCCAGTGGTGACGACGTCGTCGACGACGACGATGTGACCGCCGGGCACGCGGGGGTGGGCCCGGAACGACGGCGCCCGCAGGCGAGCGGCGCGGCTGTGGCCCGTCTGCGGAGCCGCATCACCGGTGCGCTCGAGCAGGTGCCGGCAGGGCACGCCGAACTGGCGAGCGACCTGGCGGGCGACGAGCTCGGCCTGGTCGAACCCGCGCTGGCGCCTCCGTCGCCCGCTCGTCGGCGCCCACGTCACGAGGTCGGGCCGAACCCCGGCCGTGACGAGGCGATTGACGACCAGCCCGCCGAGGTGGGCGGCCACCGCCCGGCGGTTGCGGTACTTGAACCCGAGCAGCACATCGCGAACTCGGCCGGTGAAGGCGGCGGCGGCCAGCGTGCCGTCGGGCGCGGCGTGGCGAGGGCGGGCGACGAGCGCGAATCGGCACGTCCGGCACAGGACCGCGCCCGGGCGGTCGCAACCGGCGCAGCGTGATGGCATCAACATGTCGACCAGCGTGACAAGGGGGTGTCACGGCCAGGCGGGCGAGCGCCGATCCGCAGGGTCGGCGAGCGAGCACGGAGGCGCCGCCGATCCGGCTTGGCCGGTCGGCGAAGCCCGACCATGAAGGTGGGCGAGCGCCGATCCGCAGGGTCGGCGAGCGAGCTCGGCAGGCGCCGCCGATCCGGCTTGGCCGGTCGGCGGCGCCCGAGAGACTGATTCAGCCGGGGAACGACTCCGTGCAGTAGCGGCCGCTCGCCGGCGGCTGGCGGCCGGCGCAGGTGTCGCCGTACGTCTCGTACGCCGAGGCGAGCGGTGACTCCCGATACAGGTCGTCGCACGCTTCCATGTCGCCGTCGAAGCAGCCCTGGGCGTAGGCGTCCATCGCCGGGTCCGTTCCCAGACCGGTCGGCGGCTGGGTGGCGGGAGGGATCGGGCCGCCCGGCGCCGCCGGTGTCGGCGCCACCGTCGTCGTGGTCGCACCGGGCGCCGTCGGACTGCCCGCCGGCGAGGGCACCTCGACCAACGCCTCGTAAGCCGGGAACGCCGCCGTGCAGTACTGGTTGGTGCCCTCGGGTTGGCGGCCGGCGCAGGTGTCGGCGAACGGGCTGACCGGCGACTCCGCCGGCGCCGAGCGGTACAGGTCGTCGCAGACCTGCATGTCGCCGAGGGCACAGAGGACCGCTTGATCGAACACGGCCGGGTCTTCGGACAAGAGGTCAGACAGGTCGGCCGTCGGCTCGGGGAAGCCGACCAGCTCGTGGCAGAAGTTGCCGGTGTCCGGCGCCTGGCGGCCGGCGCACGTGACGCCGTAGTCGAGGTACGCCGTCCCGTCGTCGGAGGCGAAGTACAGCCTGTCGCAGGCGAACATGGCGCCGGCCTGGCAGTCGGCCGCCAGGGCGTCGAGCGACGGATCGGTGCCGAGGCCGGTCGGCTCGATGGTCGCCGCCGGCAGCACCGGACCCGTCGGCTCGACGGCCCCCTGCTCGGTGCACAGACCGGCCACGCCCTCGGTCAACCGGCCGCCGCAGGTCGAGCCGTAGGTCTCGTAGTCCGAATCGACCGGGCTGCGCCAGTAGAGGTCGTCGCACGAGCTCAGAACACCCCCGAAACAGGCGGCGGCGAGCGCGTCGGCGACGGGATCGTCGCCGAGGCCGGCGGGGTCGGTCGGCGCCGCGAGCTCGGCCGTCGCCGGCAGCGCATTCGCCGTCGTCACGTCGAGGAGCTGCTCCCAGGCCGGGAAGGCCGTGGCGCACAGCACGCCCGTGGCCTCCACCTGGCGGCCGGCGCAGGTGTCGCCGGCGACCTCGTGCAGGCTGCCGGCCTCGCTCTGGCGGTACAGATCGTCGCAGGCCTGCATGTCGGCGATGATGCAGTTGGCCGTCAGCTCGTCGAGGGCCACATCGACCTCGGGCAGCGTGGCGATGTCCGTCGTCGGCTCGGGGAAGCCGGTGAGCTCGTGGCAGTAGTTGCCCGAGTCGACCTCCTGGCGACCGGCGCAGGTGTCGCCGTAGGCCTTGTAGTCGGTGCCGTCGCCACCGAGCACGTACAGCTTGTCGCAGGCGAACAGCGCGCCGTCGAAGCACTGCTGGGCGAGCTCATCGAGCGCGACGTCGGTGCCGAGGCCGGCCGGCTGCTCGGTCGCGGCGGGCACGGCCGACGCCGCGTCGACAGCGGCGGCGACCTCCTCCGCGCAGCTCCCATAGGTGCCCGCCGGGACCCGGCCGGCGCACGTCGATCCGTACTCCTCGTAGGTCGAGTCGACGGGCGTGCGCCAGTACAGATCGTCACAGGACGTCATGTCGCCCTCGAAGCACGCCTGGGCGAGCCCGTCGAAGAGCGGGTCGTCGCCGAGGTCGCCCGGGTCGACGGGCGCGCCGGGCGGCTCGCTCGGCGGGGTCGTGGCGCCCGCCGGAGCGGGCGCGGCGAGGACCAGCCCGCCGACGACGATGCCGGCCACCAGGCCGAGCACTCGGCGCGGTCGCCGCGCGCGGGCAGGGAGATGATGGTCCATGGCCGCCCTTGACGCCCACGAACCCGAAAGGGTTCCGTCCATCAATGCATCATGGCCGAGCGAAGCTCGTCACGCCCAAAGAAAACGTCCCGGCCTGCGGGTCGGTGGTGAACACGAAGACGAGCGACTGCACCTCGCCGGCGCCGAGGAAGTCGATGATCTGGTCACCGGTCTGCTCGCCGTCGGGCGTGACGAGCTGCGCCGAGACCTGCACCTCGGCCGCGGCGCGATCACCGTCGTTGCGCACCTCGACCGGCACCTCGAACGTGCCGTCCGGCCGCTCGACGGCGATGCCGATCGCGACCACCGGGTGGGCCGGGGCCTCCCCGCCGATCTGGACAGCCAGTCCGACGACGACGACGACGAGGATCGCCAGGGCGATCCCGAACGACCACCACTCGGCAGGCGCGCGACGACCCCGCCCCGCCCGAGAGCGCTCGCTCACACCGCCAACCGCCCCGCCGCGCCGCCGATCGCCGTCGGCAATCCGAGCACGATCGTGCGGTTCAGCGTCAACGCCGCCGGCCCATCCGTGCGATGGAACAGCCACAACATCGCGGCCGCGGCGACGAGCGCCAGGAGGTAGCAGACGACGGTCTCGGTCAGCGGGTGCTGCAGGACGCCCTCGTGCTCCCGGCGCTGTTCCTCCCCGGCGAAACCGGCGACGAACACCACGACGTAGGAGATGACGAGCGAGGCACCGAGCAGGGCGAGCACCCACTGGTCGTCCATCTGCGACTCGAGCATCGGGATCTCGTCGGTCGGTGCGATCGCCGTGCCCACGAACACGGCCCCGAGCACGGTTGCTCCAAGGTCGGCGAACGTGCCCCGCCAGCCGTCGCGTCCACCGCCCGCGGATCGCTCCTCCGCCGCGTCGTCGTCGCCACCGAGGAGGAACAGGCGGGCCACGCCAACGCCGAGCCCGAACGGGATCGACTGGTACACGATCTTGCTGAGCGCGACCCCGACCGGAGTGTCCGTCGTGATCTCCCGGAGCAGCACGAGAACGGCCGCCGTCAGCACCAACCCGAGCGCCAGCGCCTCGACGGCGTCACGGGAGGCATCGCCCAGCTTGACATCGGCGTGGTGCCGGAAGCCGGAGACGCGGTGCAGCACGAGGAGGACGAGATAGACGATGGCCAGCAGGGCGACGTTGCGCAGCGGCGTCGTGCGCTGGCCCGTCCACCACACCTCCATCGTGTACAGCAGCGGGATCCCGAAGAGGAAGCCGCCGGTGGCGGCGCGCGCCGCATCGACGAACTCGTGGCGCCAGCCGTCGTCGGTCTCCCACCCGGCGTGCGCGGCGCTCACCGCCTCATCGTGTCAGGCCCAGCGGCCCCGCCGACGGACGGTCGGTCAGTACCTGTAGTGCTCGGGCTTGAAGGGACCGGCCGGGTCGATGCCGAGGTAGTCGGCTTGCTCATCGGTCAGCTTGGTCAGCTTGACGCCGAGCGCGTCGAGGTGCAGTTCGGCGACCTTCTCGTCGAGGTGCTTGGGCAGCACGTACACGCCGACCGGGTACTGCTCGAGGTTGGCGAACAACTCCATCTGGGCGATCACCTGGTTGGAGAACGAGCAGCTCATCACGAAGCTCGGGTGGCCGGTGGCGCAGCCGAGGTTCACCAGCCGACCCTCGGCGAGGACGATGATCTGGTGGCCGTCGGGGAAGCGCCAAACGTCGGTGCCCGGCTTCAGCTCGTCGCGCTCGGCGCCCGAGCGGGCGAGGCCGGCCATATCGATCTCGTTGTCGAAGTGGCCGATGTTGCAGACGATGGCGTTGTGCTTCATCGCCGCCATGTGGTCGACGGTGATGATGTCGGCGTTGCCGGTGGCGCTGACGAAGACATCGGCGCGACCGACGACATCCTCGATCGTCGTCACCTCGTAGCCCTCCATCGCCGCCTGCAGCGCGTTGATCGGATCGATCTCGGAGACGATGACGCGGCAGCCCTGGCCGCGCAGGCTCTGCGCACAGCCCTTGCCGACGTCGCCGTAGCCGGCGACGACGGCGACCTTGCCGCCGAGCATCACGTCGGTCGCCCGTGAGATGGCGTCGACCAGCGAGTGCCGGCAGCCGTAGAGGTTGTCGAACTTCGACTTCGTCACGGAGTCGTTGACGTTGATCGCCGGGAACAGCAACTCACCGTCGGCGTGCATCTTGTAGAGCCGCTTGACACCGGTCGTCGTCTCCTCGGTGACGCCCTGCACCGAACCGGCCATGCGCGTCCACTTCGTCGGGTCGGTCTTCAGCGAGCGCTGCAGCAGCCCGAGCACGAGGGCCAGCTCGGGGTTGGACGCCGACATCGGGTCCGGCACCGCACCGGCCTTCTCGTACTCCACGCCCTTGTGCAGCAGCAGCGTGGCGTCGCCGCCGTCGTCGAGGATCATGTTGGCCTCGACACTCGAGCCGTCGGGAGCGTCGGGCCACGTCATCATCTGCTCGGTGCACCACCAGTACTCCTCCAGCGTCTCGCCCTTCCAAGCGAACACGGGGACGCCCTGGGGGTGCTCGGCCGTGCCCTGCGGGCCGACGACCACGGCGGCGGCGGCATGGTCCTGGGTGGAGAAGATGTTGCAGCTGGCCCAGCGCACCTCGGCGCCGAGCTCGACGAGCGTCTCGATCAGCACCGCCGTCTGGATCGTCATGTGCAGCGATCCGGAGATGCGTGCGCCGGCCAGCGGCTTGGACGTCCCGAACTCGGCCCGCAGGGCCCGCAGGCCCGGCATCTCGTGCTCGGCGAGGAGGATCTCCTTGCGGCCGAACGGGGCGAGGGACAAGTCGGCGACGCGGTAGTCCTTGCGGGCGGCGAGCGTGGCGGTCACGTGGGGTTCTCCATTGGGTTGGCGCCGGGCGCGGCGCAACGGGGATGACGACGGCGCGGGTCGCGCTCGCCGTTGACGGGCCGGGGCCAACTGGCACCGATCGAGTCAGCCCGTATCGGCCGTCGAGACTACCGCCGCCACTCTCCCACCCGAGGTGATGGCTGAGATATCATCACTTGATGCGCACGACCGTGAACCTTGACGACGACCTCGTTGCCCGGGCTCAGGAACTCACCGGGACCGTGGAGAAGGGCGCACTCGTGCGCGCCGGGCTGCGCGCGCTGATCGAGCGGGAAGCGGCGCGGCGGCTCGCCCACCTCGGTGGCACGCACCCCGGGCTCGACCCGGCCCCTCGCCGTCGCGGCGCCAGCGGGTGATCCTTGCGGACACGTCGGTGTGGGTCGGCCACTTTCGCTCCAGCGACGACGAGCTTCACGCCCTGCTGCTCGGCGGTGAGGTCATCACGCATCCCTTCGTGATCGGCGAGCTCGCCCTCGGTGGTCTGTCGGCGCAGTCCGAGGCCGGACGACTGATCACCGAGCTGCCGGGCGCCGTCGTCGCGCAGCACGGCGAGGTCATGCAGACGATCAAGTCGCGGGCGCTGGCCCGGCGTGGCATCGGCTACATCGATGCCCATCTCATCGTCGCCGTGCTGCTCACGTTCGCGGCGCGACTCTGGACGCACGACGCCAAGCTCGCTGCCGTGGCCGCGGACCTCGATGTCGCCATGCGGTGAGTGACCACTCATCTGACCAACGCCGTCGCTCCGTCAGCCCGACCGATCCTTGTAGCAGTGTCCAGCAGCGCGCAATGAAGGAGAGCTCAGGCTGGGCTGATCCGCAGTCGCGCGATGCGATTGCGATGCACGGCGTAGATGAAGGGACCCGGGGTCTCGATACAGGTGCGCGCGCGTGACCAGGCGCAAGCCGGTGGTGCGGAGCGCTCGGGCACGACGACTCGCCCGGGGCTGCGGTCGACGAAGACGTCAGGCAGCGCGTCGGGATGCGACACGCAGGACGTCCTCGAGCTGATCGACGGGCGCGCCGAACCCCCTCTCGAGGTCATCGAGCGAGTCGCCAGCCCAGAAGCGTTCGAGCACATCATCAACGCGGGCCCCGCCGCGTTCGAAGATCGGTGACCCGAAGGCGCGATTCGGGTCGGCCACCACGTCAGCGTGTTCGTAGGCGGGGATGTGAGCTCGTCCCCGTCGCCGCTCGACTCGACAGCACCCCGGCCACCCCCAACGGGATCAACTCAGCGGACCAGCGAGCCACGGCCCGGCTCGCCCACGATCGCGTGCGCTGAGCCCCGCCTCAGTCCTCGTCCACGAGGGCCATCAGGCGGGTGTGCTCGGCAGCGTCGACCTGGCGGGACTCCTCGATGAGCATCACGGGGATGCCGACACGGATCTCGTAGACCCGTCGCAGGCGGGGGTTGTAGAGCACGTCGCCGGCATCGCCCGTGCCCTCGGCGGCGTGGATGTAGTGCAGCGGGCCGTGGTCCTCCGGGCAGACCAGGATTTCCAACAGCGCGGGGTCGAGGGCCATCGGGGACGCTCCGTTTCGGGTGGGACTTCAGGCGCGGGTGATTCAGACGCTGGTCAGCAGGGCGAGGATCTCGGCGACCCGGGTGTCGCATTCGTCGCGGGTCGTCGCCTCCAGGTTGAGGCGCAGCAACGGTTCGGTGTTCGACGGGCGCAGATTGAACCACCACGACCCGGCGTCGACGCTGAGCCCGTCGAGGTCGTCTTGGTCGTAGTGCGCCATCACGTGGCTCACGTGGGCCAGCACGGCGGCCGGGTCGGCGACTTCGGTGTTGATCTCGCCGCTCTGGCTGTAGCGCTCGAACGGTGTCCGCACCTGCGACAGTGGCGCGTCACTGCGGCTCAACTCGTCGAGCACGAGCATGGTGGCGATCAACCCGCTGTCGGCCCGGTAGTTGCGGGCGAAGTAGTAGTGCGCCGAGTGCTCGCCACCGAACACGGCACCGGTGTCGGCCATCTCCTGCTTGATGAACGAGTGGCCTACCTTCGTGCGCACCGGCACGCCGCCGTGCTCCTTGACCACTTCGGGCACGGCCCGGGAGCAGATCAGGTTGTGCAGGATCGTCGCCCCCGGGTTCGACCGCAGCGTCGCCGCCGCCAGCATCGCCGTCGTCGTCGACCCCGACAGGCCATGGCCCTGCTCATCGACGACGAAGACGCGGTCGGCGTCGCCGTCGAACGCCAGCCCCACGTCGAAGCCGCCGGCGACGACGCGGGCCCGCAGGTCGCGCTGATTGGCCGGCTGCAGCGGATCGGCCGGGTGGTTCGGGAACGTCCCGTCCAGTTCCCCGTACATCACCTCGAGCTCGACGCCGGTGATGCGCTCGAACACGGCCGGCACGACGAGGCCGCCCATCCCGTTGGCCGTGTCGGCGACCACCCGCAGCGGCCGGACCGCCGCCAGATCGACGAACGACAGGACGTGGTCGACGAACTCGGGCAACAGGTCGGCTTCGCTCCGGCGACCGGCCTGAGCGGCCGCGCCCGGGCCGTTGCCGTTGAGCACGGCGGCGGCCGTCGCCTTGATCTCACCGAGCCCGTCGGGCCCGACGGGGCGGGCGCCAGCCAGGCAGAACTTGACGCCGTTGTAGCGGGCCGGGTTGTGCGACGCGGTGAAGATGGCCGCGGGCCGATGGCGGGCACCGGCCGCGAAGTAGAGGAGGTCCGACGACGCCAGGCCGAGGTCGACGACGCTGCGCCCCTGGCTGAGAACCCCGTCGGTGAACGCGGCCACCAGGGCCACGCCGGAGGGCCGCATGTCCCGGGCGACGAGGACCTCGTCGCCGCCGGCATAGCAGGCGAAGGCGACCCCAAGGGCGTGGGCGATCTCGGCGTCGAGCTGCTCGGGGACCGTGCCCCGGATGTCGTAGGCCTTGACGATCTGGTCGAGCTGGGCGCGGTGATCGCGCCGGTCGGGCGGGGACGGGGACATGCGGGGCGTCAGGGTACCGGCGGCCCGGTGGGGCCGTCCGAGCGCTCCCCGGCCGGCGCCGCCGGCTCGGCCAGACCACCGGTCGCCGGGCCGTGAAGATCGTGGGCGGGCGTGACGTCGTCGCCCCGCCACATCGTGTCATCCAATTGTTCGTCGACCCATCGCTCGTCGAGCGAACCCTCCTCGATGGTCCCCTCCTCGAAGGGCCGCTCCTCGAACGTTCGCTCCTCGAAGGCGGGCTCCGCAGTCACGAGGTCCGGGCTCTCGACGTCGTCCGGACCGTCATCACCCTCGTCGTTGTCGTGACGATCGTCGCCGAGACCGTCGAGGTCGACGTCGCCGCGGCGGCGGAAGAACACGAGCAGACCGATGCCGGCCAGCGTGGCGCCGTAGAACACGGCGTCCGATCCGCTACGGGCGTAGCGCAGTTCGACGTCGGTCTCGGTAGGCACGACGACCATGAAGTTCGGAGCGATGCGATACGGACCCTCGGCTCCCTCGACCTCCCAGTTCGGGAAGTAGCTGACCTTGACGAGCACCGGGACGCCAACCTGGTCGACGGTGAACGAGAGGTCCTGCTGGCCGATCTCGACGTCCGACACCGTCACCGACGGCAGGTCGACCGCTTCGATCGCCGACGTCGGCACGACGATGTCGACCTGCCGGCCGCGGGTGTCGGGCTCGCACGCCTCGCCCGAGCTCGGGTCAGCGCCGGCGGCCTCGTCGGCCGCCTCCGCCGCGGCCTGGGCTGCCTCCCGCTCGCACTTGCCGAGGTCCGGGACCATCCGCTCCTCGTCGACTTCGACCTCGATGCGCTGCCACTCGTCGGGTCCATCGTCGGCCGGCATCGCCGCCCACTCATCCGGTTGCTGGAACCAGCTGGTGCCGAGCTCGAGGTTGCGTTCACGTTGGTCACCGGAGCGTCCGGCGACGACGACGGGCTGGACGTCGAGCGGGACGACGACCTCGGAATCGGCGACCTCGTAGATCTCCCACGGGCCGACCTCGGCCAGCAGCGTCAGGTCGCCCTGGTTGCCGGCCTCGCGCTTGGCCTCGTCCGTACGCACCATGGCGTAGCGCACGCCCAGCGCCTGCAGCCCGCGCGCGCCGACGGCGGCGTCGTTGTTCTGATAGCGCAACTCGCGCACCGGGTTGGAGCTCGATGCCGACATCGCCGCCGTCGTCAAGAAGTGGTAGGGCGTGGTGCCCGACGCCTCGAAGAACAGGCCCTCCATCGACGTGATGCAGCCGTCGGTCCAGAACGGCAGCAGCATCAGCGCCATCGTCGTGCCGTAGTTGCCGTTGTCCTTGTTGTTCTCCCACAACGCCCGGCCGCACCCTTCGGTGCGGCCGATCGTCGCCATCTGCTGGACGACGTCGTGGTACTCGGGGTAGTACGGGCGGCCCTCGTAGCCGCCGAAGTTGTACTTCGACCATCCGTTGCCCTGGGCCTTCTGGTAGGCGTCGTCGTTGTCCGGGTGAGCGTTTTTGTGGAACGGACCCCACGCGTACACCGACTGACCGTGGCGAGTGACGTGCTCACCCCCGGGCAGGACCTCGTAGAAGAAGGCGAAGCCGACGCTCACCAGCACGGTGGTCACGGCGAGCGCGGCGATCTTGGGACGGATCCCGACCGGCGTCGAGGCTCGCCGGTCGGCTCGCAGGTTGGCGACCAACTCGGCCACCTCGACCACCCCGACCATGGCAAGGAGAAACTCGAGGAGGTAGAGGAACGGCAGCAGGCGGGGGTTCCACAACAGGCCGATGATCGGCAGGCTGTCGCGGGTCAGGAACACGAGCGCCACCGTGAACAGCCCGATCACCCCGAGCGCGGTCGCGGTGAGGTGGCGACGAGCGATCGACGCGCCGAAGCCGATGACCGCCAGTCCGGTGACGAGGATGTCGATCGGATCGGGGAACGGGAAGAACATGTCCCAGAACGAGTCGGAGGCGCCGTCCGGGCGCCCCCCGTACTTCATGTCGGTCATGAAGGCGTGGTTGCCGAGGAACGGTCCGATCCAGAACAGAGACAACAAGACGGTGGCGACGCCGAGCCCGATGCCGAACTTGACGCGGCGCATGTTGTCGAGGTGGACGATGACGACGACGGCGGCGGCGACGGCGATGTAGATGGCGACGATGCCGTGGCTGACGATGGCCAGGGCGAGCACGATCGCCGTCCACGACCGGTAACGGCCGGTCTGCATCGCCTTGGCCAGCAGGCCGAGCCCGAGGACCCCGAGGCTGAGGGCGATCGAGAACGAGAACTCGCCGGCCATCGTCGACTTGAGGTTGCCGCCGTAGATGCTGTAGCTCTCCTGCAGCACGAAGGCCATGCCGGCGACGGCGAAAAGCTGCGGCATCGGCGAGCGGAACCCGGCCAGCTTGCCGAAGGCCCAGCAGCACAGCGGCATGGCGACGAGGCCGATGACGGCGATGATCTTGAAGGCGATGCCGTAGGGCAGCACCGTGTCGAGGGCGACGATCGCCAGCGCCGGCACGACCATGTAGAAGCGGTAGACCGGCAGCCCGGCGTACCAGTCCATGCTCCAGCCGCTGAGCTGGAAGTTGGGCAGTAGGTGGTCGCGCAGGAACGCCGGCCCCCACACGTGGGCGCCCATGTCCCCCCCGGTCGGCGTGTTGTCGTCGAAGATCAGGTCGGCGCCCGGGTTGAGCGGGTTGAGATGCACGACCATGAACATGACGATCGTGGTCAGGGCGAGGACGACGACGGTGCTGATCAGCTCGAAGGTGCGCACGTCGGAGAACGGACCGTCGCGCCAGCCCCGGCGGTCGGGGCGCGTCGGCGGCGGCGCCGCCGGATCGTCGTCGCCGACGGCGACCGGCTCGTCCGTCGGCGCCGGCGTCGATGAGGGTCGCGCGGTGGACACGTCGGTCGCCGGTTCGACGATCGTCGTGCCGCCGTCGGCGCGGTTGTGGTGCGTCATGGCGTCCGTCATGGCAGGAGGATTCTGCCAGCCACCGACCCGGTTCTGCTGGTCACGTCACGGCCACGCCAGCACCAGCCCGGTCACGTTGAAGGCGACGTGGGTCACGATCGGCAACCCCAGCCGGCCGGTCGCCAACAACCCGGCCCCGGCGATCAGCCCGAACACGAACAGTCCGGGATACTCGACCGGCCGGAAGTGGATGAGGGCGAACCAGACGGCGGCGGCGGCGAGAGCGACGAGCCCGCTGAGGCGCGTCGCCAACGCCCCCTGCAACATGCCGCGGTAGACGATCTCCTCGACGACGGGGGCGATGACGCAGACCATCAGGATCAACAGCCCCACGCCGGCACCCTCGGCCCGCTCGACCAGGCGCTCAGCCGTCTCCGACAGCCGGTCGTCGGAGAACGTGTCGGGGAACAGCTCGACGAGCGGGAGGTATACGAGCGGCACGAGGACGAGCTGCGTGAGCACGCCGAGCGGGATACCGACGAGGTCGACCGGCGCGAAGCGCAGGCGGTAGTCGGCGAGGAACGAGCCCGAACCGGAGCGTTGCGACGCCCACCAGGCGCCGGCCAGGTAGGCCACCCACGTGGCGGTGACGGCGACGAACAGCGTCGGGATCGGCGTCGTCTCGGTGTCGTCGACCCCGGCGATCAACAGCACGAGCACCGACAACGCCTGGCCGACAAAGAAAGCGACGAGCCAGGCCACCGCCGCGAACGGCAGGTCGACGGGTCGCCTTGCGGTTCGCCACGAGCGACGCGTCAGGGTTCCCGGCACGGGCGACCACGCTACCGACGACCCACCCATGCCGACCGGGGACGCTGAACGGGGACGTCAGCCGGCCAGCAGTGCGGGAAGATCGTGGGCGGCGGCGTCCAGCGCGGCCTGACGGCGGTCGAGGAGGTGCCAGCCGAGGGGCACCGACAGCCGTGCCGCGTGGCGCCCACAGAGGTCGTAGGCGTGGGGATCGCGCTCTTGGTGGAGGTCGTCCAGCCACACCTGCGAACGCCGGTAGTGGTACATCAACGTCACCGCCGCCGCCTCCGAACACGCCGGGCGGGAGCACTGACGATCATCGAAGCCGGGCGCAGGCCGGGTCAGCACGGGCCGAACGGTAGAGCCCGCCGAGTTGGCCCTGGTGGATGGCCGTAGCATCACGGCATGAGCAATCTGCCGCCGCCTCCCCCTCCGCCGCCCCCGGGCCGCGGGCGCGGCCAGCAGCGCCGTCCCGACCAGCGACCGACCCCGCCGGGCGACGGCAGCGAGCTGCGGCGCCCGTCGAGTTGGCCGCGCTGGACGATGTGGGTCGTCGCCGGCCTCATCCTCACCGCCCTGCTCGTCCCCGGGCTGTGGCCGCAGGAGGAGGGCGACAAGTTCACTTACACGCAGTTCATGAGCCAGGTGCGCGAGGGCAACGTC
>Ga0136617_10000295_pt1 | contig 40394 bp, 35 predicted proteins | sample AntDrymUQ3222106_2_FD_129672 | JGI IMG/M metagenome (GOLD analysis project Ga0136617, IMG submission 129672) | Polar desert sand microbial communities from Dry Valleys, Antarctica - metaG UQ322 (21.06) | ecosystem: Environmental > Terrestrial > Soil > Desert | place: Antarctica: Dry Valley... | reverse complement strand
CGCCACGAGGTCCACGAAGGACGCCAGGTCATCGAGCACTGGAACAGCGGCATCGACTTCATCTTCTACGGCAAGAACTCCGAGCTGACCGGGGAAGACCGCGAGGACCAAGAGATCTCGATGCTCGCGATGCATCTGCTGCAATCCTCGCTCGTGCTCGTCAACACGCTCATCATCCAGCAGATCCTGTCCGAGCCGCAATGGGCCGGGCGGCTCACCAACCGCGACAAGAAAGCGATCACCGCCCTGATCTGGGCCCACATCAACCCCTACGGCACCTTCCACATCGACATGAACACCCACCTCGACCTCGGCCCCGCCGGTCAACACGCGGAAGCCGCCTGAAGCCGCCGTCCCCCAACGACGATTAGTAGACGCTACCTTGCGGCTCCTGACACGAACCCGAGCACTGGGCCAAGGAGGCGCCGGCCTGAGCTGGGGATTTCGTTACAGGTTCATTATCGAGCGTGAAATTCACGGGGCACGGAGGACACCCCCAGGGCTCCCTGTTTTATCGGGCCCGTCAGGAGTACCGGCTGCTGCACCTCGAGGTCGCCTTGAAGCTGAGCACGGCACGCGGTAGCGGCCGTGCTGCACGAGCGCCTACGCGCCAACCGACGTAGCGGGGCGGTTGCGGGAGAACCGAGACGTCCCCGACGAAGAAATCCAAGCCGTCAACCTGCACGGCGATCCGTTCCATCCCGAGTGGAACTACACCATCAAACCGAAACGTTAATTATCAACGGGTCCTAAGCGCGCAGACCAAGGCGAAGGCCGCCCGGCAAGACAGCCGTCGCGCATGCTCGGCTCAGACCTCGACGAGATCGCGTGCGACGAGGCCGCCCGCGGCGCCAACGCCTGAGCGCCCGGCGTGTGCGACAGTCTATCGGCATGCCCAACGCACCTTCAGGGCACGAGACGCCGGCGGACCCGTGGGCGCAGGCGGGGATGCGAGATCTCCTTCGCGCTCACACAGAGCCGTGGAAGCACGTCGACGACTGGTCTGTGCACCGCATGCTCACCGCGGACCCCGAGGGCTACCTCGCATCGCTGCGCGACCGGCTTGGCCAGCTCGCCAGCGGACAGCTCGCCTTGGAACTGCCCGCCAAGCAGATCTTCACGGATGACGCGGGCGACTTCCGCGTCATGCCGTGCGTCACGGGAACCGGAGGCGCCGCGGTCAAGACGGTGAAGGTCGTCGGGACGAACCTCGTCCAGCGGACCGTTCCCGACCAGATCACCGTGGGCAAGGCGGTCCGGCTCGATCCGATCGAGAACTTCATCAGCCACGTGTACGACGCGTGCCTCCTCTCGTCCGCTCGAACCGGCGCGTGCGCGGCGGTGGCGATCAAGAAGTTCACGCCGGCCGCGCAGCGGATCGGCATCGTCGGCTGTGGCCGCGTCGGCTCATACGTCGGCCTCTATCTGGCCGCCACCGGCGATGCTGAGATCGTCACGTTCGACCAGCGGCCGAGCCGGGCGGCAGCGCTCGCGTCCGCCCTGACTCGCGGCGGAGCCTCCTGCGGCGCCGGGACTTGGGACGAGGTCGCCGACTGCGACGTGCTCGTCCTCGCGACGACGTCGCGCGCGCCGATGGTCGCTCCAGACGACACGTCGGCCACGCTCGTCGCGAGCGTCGGAGCGGATGCCCTCGACCAGCGCGAGCTGACCGACGAATGGCCGGCTACGGCGAGCGTGTTCGCAGACTCACCGGACGCGTTCGAGGTCGGCGACCTCCACGCGTGGCGGCGCGCGGGCCTCCTGGACCCGATGCCCTTGACGCTCCTCGACATGTTCGAGCCCTCGTTCTCGCCCCCGGGCGACCGCCGCGTGTTCGTCTCGACCGGCTCGGGACTGCTCGACAACCTCACGATCGACTACCTCCTCCAGCGCGACCGCGACTGAGTGAGAGGGCTCGGCGCCGTTCGATGGCCAAGCTTGAGTCCGCCTCGCCCTTCGTGCGGATCGCGAGGCGCCCGGCCACCGCCGTTCGGCTCGTCGGCATGCCCCACCCGGGTGGCGGGGCGTCGGCGTATGCGTGGTGGGCCGATGCGCTTCCACAGTGGGTGGAGGTCGCGGCGGTCCAGCTCCCGGGCCGCGAGGACCGCATCGGCGAACCGCCGTTTCAGGAGTCGCCGGCGCTCGTGCGCAGCGTTGCGGACGCGCTGCAACCCTTCGTCGACCGCCCGTTCGCGCTCTTCGGTCATAGTGCGGGCGCGCTGCTGGCATTCGAGACGGCGCGCGAGCTGCACCGGATCGCCGGCGTCCGGCCGGTTGCCCTGCTCGTGTCGGGCGAAGCCGCGCCGCACCTACCCCGAGACCAAGCGCCGCTGCATACGCTCCCCGACGACGAGCTCGGCGGGCAGATCGGGCTCCGCGGCGGCACGCCGCCGGAGCTGCTCGCGAACCCGGAGCTGATGGAGCTGGTTTTGCCGACGCTGCGGGCCGACCTCGCGGCGTGGGAGACGTACGAGTTCGTCGAGGGGCCGCGGCTGACCTGCCCGATCGTCGCGTTGGCGGGCGCGGACGACCCGCACGTGGCGGTCGGTGCCGTCGACGCCTGGCGGGAGCACACGACCGCAGAGTTCCGGATGCACGTGCTCAGCGGCAGCCATTTCTACCTCGCCGACAGGCGGGAGCAGGTCCCGGAGATCGTCGCGCTCGAGCTTCGCGAGCTCGTGGCGTGGGTCGGGTGGCCGGGGGCATTGCAGCCCCCGGCTCCCGACCCGGCGTGACGCCCGCCGTCAAGCGCCGTAGTCGAGCGAGCCGTCGACGCGTCCCCGCGACGCCAACCGGTTGAACGTCAGCAGCGCAAGCGTCATCCACCCCACGCCGACGGCGAGCTCCAGCGATCCGTCGCGGACGATCGTTCCCCACGGCGCATCCGCGAAGACGCCGCGAACCGCGAGCAAACCGTTCGTCAGCGGAAGGCAGCGCGTCGCCCACTCGATGGCGGTGGGGTAGTACGACAGCGGGACGTTCACGCCGCAGAACGCCATCAGGCCGACGTACCCGACGTTGACGACGAGGCTGTCCGCGTCCGGGAACCGGAAGACGACCCCGGCGAGGAACGTCCCGAAGGCGTACGACGCGACCGCGACAAGAGCGATCAACGGCACGACCGCGAGCACGCGCGGCCACTCCAGGTGCAGTCCGAAGATCGGCGCCGCGACGAGCAGGGCGCCGAGGGCGCTGAGCAACCCGTCCACCGCGAGGTAGGCGCCGCGCGCGGCGAACACGACAAGCGGGCTCGAGGGGCTCGCGACGAGCAGCGGCAGCGTTCCCGCCCAGCGCTCTCCCGTCGTCATGTTCAGCGAGAAGACGCCGGTCTGCGCGGCGACGGCCACGGCGTTGCCGATCAGGAGATACCAGGCCAGCTCGTGGTCTCCGACGCGCAGGCCGACGAGCCCGAAGAACGAAACCTGCGCGACGACGCGCACGAACCAGCCGAGCAGCCAGCTGCTCCACGTGAAGATGGCGCGGTAGTCGGCGTAGCCGGCCTGCATCGCGTACCGGATGACGCTGAGCGTCGCGTACGGGCGCATCACGCCGTCGCGAGCTCGCCGGTCCCGCGCATCCGGGTCAGCACGAGGGAGAGGACGACGTGTCCGATCGCGAAGCTCACGACGCCGAACAAGAGGACGACGACCACGCGGCCCCCCGCGTCGTGGACGTGACCCGGCTTGAGGCTTGCTCGCAGCAGATCGGCGCTCCACGACATGAAGACCGCCTTCGTCAGGGGCTGGATCCAGCCGGGCAGCAGGGCGGTCGGCACCAAGACACCGCCCAGGACGTAGAACGGGAAGCTCGCCGAGTTCATGAAGGTGAAGGCGTTGCGGCCCAGGACGAACAGCGCCGCGAACGAGATCGCGGTGCCCGCCATCGCGAAGACCGTCGCGACGAGCGTCGCGACGAGCACCAGCGGATGGTGGACGTGGACGGAGACCCCGAAGACGAGCTCGCCGATCGCCCAGACCTCGAAGAAGCCGAGCAGGCCGATGGCCATCGTCGCTGCGATCCGCCCGAGGATCACGGTGCCGAGCCTGGCGGGCGCGGCGATCGTTCCCTCGAGGATCCCTTGCCAGCGATCCTCCGTGACGAGGTTTCCGCCCTGGAAGAGCGCGTACCACCACAGGGTCATGAGAACCGGCGCCATGAGCGCGTCCGGCTGCAGATCCGCGCGACCCGCGCGGCTGACGATCATGAGGAAGATCGTCGTGAACAGCGGAGCCGTGAAGAGCGGGATCAGGGCGTCGATGTTCGCCCGGACGAGCTGCAGCTCGAGGCGCGCGCCGGCGGCGATGTCCCGGATCAACGCGCTGCGATCATGGTGGAGTGCAAGCGGTTGACGTTCGCGAGCTTCGCCGTGTCTTCGAGCCGAGGAAGCGAGAGCCGATCGTAGCGCTCGACGGCTTGTCCCTGACGATACCCATCGGCGAGGTCCACGGCCTCCTGGGCCCCAACGGCGCCGGCAAAACGACGCTGGTGAAGATCCTGTCGACCGTGCTGCTGCCGACCAGCGGCAGCGCCCGGGTGCTTGGCCACGACGTCGTCGCCGAGGCGGCGACCGTGAGGCCGCTGATCGGGATCGTGTTCGGCGGCGAGCGCGGGCTGTACTGGCGGCTCACCGGCCGCCAGAACCTCGAGTACTGGGGCGCGCTCTACAGGCTCTCGCGCGCCGAGACCAAGCAACGCAGCGAGCTCCTGCTCGAGCGCGTCGGCCTCGGCGACCGCGCCGACGAGCGGGTGGAGACGTACTCACGCGGCATGAAGCAGCGCCTGCACCTCGCACGCGGGCTGGTCGGCGACGCGAACGTGCTCTTCCTGGACGAGCCGACCACCGGGATGGATCCGCTCGCGGCCCGCGAGTTCCGCGCGCTGATCGCGGAGCTGCGCGGCGAGGGCCGCACGATCCTGCTCGCGACGCACGACATGGCGGAGGCAGACGCGCTGTGCGATCGCGTCACGCTGATCGACCACGGAACGATGCTCGCGACGGAGTCGCCGCGCACGCTCGGTCGCGTCATCTCGCGCTTCCAGCGGATCGACGTCGAGGGTGCGAGCGTCGACGTCCTCGCGCAGGTCGCGGACCTGCGTGGTGTCGCGCGCATCGTCGACGGCGATGCGGGCGTGCGAATCGAGGTCGCCGAAGCGGGCGTGACTGCGGAGGTGCTGAGGCTCCTCGTCGAGAGCGGCGTCACGTCGATGCGTACTAGCATGCCCAGCCTCGAGGAGGTGTACGTCCACCTGATCGGCGACCGTGGCCTGCGGGTTTGACACGGCCGCGACCCCTCGGGCGCCTTCAGGTCGACGCGGAGGCGAGTGCGACCAGAGCCCGTGCGAGGTCGTCGAATCGCGGGCGTTCGAAGGTCTCCCCAACGAGGAACACGTCGACGTCCTCGACTTCCGGGAGCTGCTCGGCGACGCGCGTGGCGATCTTGAACGCGTCGAGTGAGACACCGCCGACCTCGAAGAAGTCCGAGTCCGGCGATGGCTCGATGCCTAGCACGTCCTGCCACGCGTCGGCGAGAACCGCGCGAACGACCGCAGGCTGCACCACGACACTGCAATATATTGGGTCGTCGTGATCGGTGAGCGCGTCGGAGCTGGAGCTCGTCATGTCTGCGACCTCGGCGCTCTCGGCACGCATGACTGCATCACGTCGACCTATGCCGTGCTGCTGACCCAGCTCGGCGTCGGCGCCAGCGTCCTGGGAAGCGACTGGGGATATGAGTACCGCCCCGATCGTCGCTCCGCGTGGCCACTGGACGCGCTCGAGCACTGGCGACGGACGGACGCCGAGCATCTCAGGCACTGGTATGGGATCCGCGAGCACGCCACCCGGCACCCGTCGGCCCAAGCGGCCTGGCAGCGTGTCAGCGAGCTTCTCGCAGCCGGGACGTTCGTCGCCGTGACGGCAGACGCCTACGAGCTCCCGCACACCGGACTCGGCGAGACCATGCACTTTCCCCACCGGATCGTCCTCACTGCGGTCGGCGACGACGCGGTCGAGGTCGCAGACGTCTACCGCGGCTCGCCATTGATCGGTGCGCTGCCGATCGCGGCGGTCCGGCGAGCAATGAGCTCGCCGGGCCTCGCGGATGGCCCGTGGGGCTACGACGCGCGCCACTGGACGATCCACATCGAGCCGGGATCGGGCTTCACCGGGGACCTCGCTCCAGACGGCGTGCGCGAGCGGCTGCTCGAGAATGCGACGTGCTTCGAACTCGAGCCGGCCGCAGGGGCGCTGTTCGGGGTCGCGGCGCTGCGAGGGCTTGCGGCGGACCTGGCTGCGTGGAGCGAGCGCCCTGATCCGCTCGGCGAGGGAGGACTCGTGCATGGCCTGGGGATCCTCGGCTCGATCGCGAGCCAGCGAGACCTCAATGCGTCGTTCGTTCGCCATTCGTCGGCGCTGTTGGGCGAGCCTGGCCTGGCAGGCTGCGCCGACGAGCTCGCCGCCCGTTCCAGCGAGTGGATGACCCTGCGCAACCTCCTGTACTTCCGGGCGCGCAAGGATCCTCACGCGACGGCCAGCCGGCTCGCGTCCCGCGTCGCCCGCGTCGCAGCCGCGGAGCTCGAGACGTCGAACGCGGTTGGCGCGCTGCTCGCCAACCACGCCTCGTCGGCGGATCGCAACTCCTAGCCGGCAGGCGCTTGAGCGCTCGGCTGTGCGCGGCTCGCCGAGCGCTACCATGTGGCCATCGATCGTGCCACCCTCCGCCGCGTCTGACACCAACACCCTGGCGACGATCACCGAGGCCGCCGCCGCTGCCGTAGGGCTTCGTGAGGGACCTGGAGGCGTGATGGACATCGTCCGCCACGTAGCCGGCCACGAGCCCGTCTCCGTGAGCGAGCTGAGCCGTCTGAGCCAGCTTCCGGTGCCGCTCGTGGCCGCGGTGTGCGGTGAGCTGCGCTCTCACGACGTCCTGTCGCGGACGCGACCCGCGACGCTCAGCGAGCACGGTCGGCGAATCGCCCTGCCGCTGCTGGCGCTCCGCCAGCTTGACTGCACGTGCTCGACGTGCTCCGGCACAGGGGTCGTCGTGCCCGCCGGGCTCGAGAGCATCGCGGAGCAGCTCGAGCAGTACGCCGGCGAGGCGCCCAACGCCGACATGACGCTCGACCAAGCCCACTGCACGACGGAGACGAAGCTCAAGCGCGCGTTGCTACTTGCGCGGGCCGGACGGCTGACCAGCGGCCCGATCCTGTTCCTGGGCGACGACGACCTCATCTCGGTCACCGTGGCCCTCGTCGCGAAGCATCTCGGGCTCTCGACCATGCTGTCGCGACTGATCGCTCTCGACGTCGATCCACGGATCGTCGGCTTCCTGCAAACCACGCTCGACGACCTCGACGTGATCGCAACCGCTCAGACGTACGATGCGCGCGATCCGCTTCCGGACGAGGTCATCGGCGCGTGCGCCACCGTCGTCACCGACCCCCCGTACACCGTCAACGGCGGGACGTTGTTCCTTTCGCGCGGTGTCGACGCCCTGATGCCCGACGCCCGCGGGGAGATCCTGTTGTCGTTCGGTGCCAAGGGCCCGGCGGACACGCTGGAGCTCCAGGCCCGGACCGCGAGCATGGGGCTCATGACGCGCTCGCTTGTGCGCAACTTCAACGAGTATGTCGGCGCGGGCACGATCGGTGGTGTGAGCCATCTCTACGACCTGGTGACGGCGCGCAGCCCCAACTCACTCGTCGAAGGTTCGTTCACCGACACCATCTACACGGCACGACCGAACCGCATCCGCACCTATCGCTGCCAATCGTGCGGGCTCGAAGTCGACGTCGGCACCGGTGGCGAGTTCGCGACGATTGCCGATCTCAAGGCGGTCAAGTGCTCGAGTTGCGGAAGCGATCGCTTCCGCCCGATGGCACTCAAGCGCGTCGAGCGCTGATGTCGACCGATCAGCTTCTCATCCGCGACGCGTGCGCGGAGGATCTCGAGGGACTCGTGATGTTCGAGATCGAGATAGCGCGGATCTCCTTTCCAGACAGCCCGCTCGACGACCCTGCGTTTCACGTGCGCCGTATCAACGCTGCACTCGAAGATGAGCGCGAGGGCACGTTCGTCGCCGTAGGCGGTGGACTGCCCCTCGTCGTGGGCTGGGCGTGGATCTCGATACGGACGAACTTCCTGACCAAGGACAGGTACGGCTTCTTGCGCTCTCTGGCCGTGGCCGCGAGCGCGCGCGGATCGGCTGTCGCTGATGCGTTGCTCGAGAGATCGATCGCGTTCGCCGAGAACGATGGCTCCGAGGAGGTGATCGGCAAGGTTCATGTCAACAACTTGGCGATGCGTGTCGCCTATGCATCCGCGGGCTTCGATCCCACCCATTTGACGATGCGTCTGCGCCCTGCGCGCCGCCAAGACTGATGAAGTGCGTCGTGTGGGACCTCGACGGGACGCTCTGGGCGGCCACGGCGATCGAGTTGGAGGGCACCGGCCACTCCCTTCCGGGACTTGACCCGCTGGCGCTGGACGCGGTGATCGCGGTCAGGAAGGCCGGCGTCGTCAACGCGCTGGCGACGCGCAACCCGCCATCGCTGGCCGACCGCCTCCAGGCCGAGAGCTGGAGCTGCGAGTTCGCGCACATCACGGCTTCGTGGACTGGCAAGCCGGCAACCGTCGGCCAGATCTCGGCGGACCTCGACATACCGTCCGAAGAGATGGCCTACGTCGACAACAATGCGTTCGAACGCGCCGCCGTCGCACATGCGCTCCCGGCGGTGTCGACGATGTCGGTGGCGCAGGTGCGCGCGTGGCTGGACGCGCTCGACGGGGCGTGCGCCGTGACAACGCAAGAGGCCGCTTCGAGAACGCAGATGTACCGCACGCAAGCCGTGCGACGAGCCGCCGCCGAGGCATGGACCGGCAGTCATGACGCGTTCCTGCGCACGTGCGAGATCGTGCTCGCCGTCAGCGCGGCGCGGCGTCGTGACCTTGATCGCGTTGACGAGCTCGTGCGCCGCACCAATCGCTACAACTCGACGGGACAGCGACTGGATCGCGACGAGCTGCAGAAGTGGATCGACGGTCCCTCGCACGCACTACTAACGGGCAGCCTCACCGATCGCTTCGGGGAGCACGGCATGGTGTGCGTCGCGCTCGTCAACGCGCGGGAGTCCTGGATCGTCGAGCTCATCGCGATCTCGTGCCGCGTCGCGGGGCGAGGCTGCCTGCCGGGCTTCCTGGCCATCGTCGCCCGCATGGCCGCGTCGGCAGGCTGTAGCCGCGTAGAGATCCCGCTCGTGCCGACGGAGCGCAACGCCCCGATGCGCGTAGCGCTGCGAGCGATCGCCGACGTGGCGCGGCCGGAGGCGGATGACCGCGTCGTCTTCGAGCTCGATGCCGCGCGGGCAAGCCATCGCATGCCGGACTGGTTGACGGTTCAGACGGCATGAGCATCCTCGCGCGTTCCGTCCGGGCCATCCTCGCCGAGATCCTCGACGATCGCGGCATCGACACGGTCCCGGACGAGACGCCCCTCTTCGTGGGCGGGCTGGGCCTGAGCTCGCTCGACGGCGCCGCGTTGCTGCACGCGATCGACATCGAGCTCGGCGTGCCCGTCGCGGATCTCGATCTCGCGTTGACCTGCTTGGAGACGGTCGGCACGCTGTGCGCGTTCGTGGACGCGCACCGCGTACTGCCGCACGCGTAAAGCGGTCCTTGCCGGCGCCGGCTCAGGCTCAGGCCAGCGATCCCACGAGCTTCGCCGCCGAGCGTGCGGCGAGCGCAACGCTCATAAGCGTTGGATTGCAGGTGGTCGGTGTCGGGATCACGCCGGTTCCGCCGACGAACACGTTCTCGAGGCCCCAGACCTTCGAGTCCGCGTCGCAGACCGAGGTGCCGTCGTCGCGCGTGCCCATCCTCACGGTTCCTTGGTAGTGAAACGCCCAACCGGGTGCCGACCGCCGTGCCTCGCACCCCGGCAGGTAGCTGCCGAGGGCCATCGCCGCCTCCTTCACAAGCTCGGTTCCGCGCCGCGCCTCGGCCTCCTCGGCCGCTGTCATGGCGAACTCGATCGTCATGGCCGGCATCCCGCACCAGTCCGTCCTGTCGTGGGAGAACACGACGCGGTTGCCGGGACGCGGCCAGGTACGCCCGCTCCACGACAGCGACGCGCTCGCCGCCCCTTCGAGCCTGGGCTCGCGGACGACGTTGCCCTGGAACGGATGCGCCGGATCCGCGAACGGCACGAGCCACGCGCAGTCGCGCCAGTCGGACTCAAGCTCACCACGAGGGGACGAAAACAGGTCGCGATCGAGCGCGATCGACGCGTTCGTCCGGGGATGGTCCATCAAATAGCGTCCGAGGGCCTGCGGCCGGATACCGGACGCCCATAGGAGCTGCGGCGTGCGAAACGCGTCCGCGCAGACGACCACAGCCCCGACCTCGACCTCCTCCACGCGACCGCTCGCTCGGTCCTCGAGCACGGCGGACGTCGCTGCACGGCCCGTCAGCGACAACGAGCGGCAGAGCGTCAGCGGCCGCAGCTCAAACCCGCCGTCGCCGGTCGCCAGCCGCATCGGCGCGAGGATGTCGGCGACGTCCGCGATCTCAAGCGTCCCGCCCTGGTCGCCGCGGCCGGCGATCGCCAGCGCGCGGACGCCGCGTCCCGCGGGCAGCCGGCCGTCGAAGACCTCCACGAGACGCGACCGGATGCCCTCGCCGACGACGGACTCGGCGAACGGGACGTGGTCTGTGCCCAGCACCCGCTCGGCGGCGGCGATCGCTTCGCTCCAGTCGTCGTCGGCGATGAACGGCACGCGTTCGCTGTCGAGCGGGCGCGGCGTCACCCCACCCCAGTACACCCCCATCCCTCCCACGCAGCTCGCCATCGCTGCCGCGGGAAGACCGCCGGCGCGCACGAGATGCAGGCCCGGCACCGTCGACCCGGTCCCATCGGCGAGGTGGTCCTCCTTGAACTGCAGGACGTCCTCATCCGGGCCCTGGGACATCAGTCCGGCACGAGTTCGCTGCGGCCCCGGCGCGAGGCGGGTGATGTGCTCGCCGGGCCGGTCGGTGAGCTGCGGCCCGAGGTCTACGACCAGGATCGACGTCTCGGGGCGGCGCTCGGCGATCAGCCGCGCGTAGCTCGCGCCGACGAGGCCGCTTCCGACGATCAAGACGTCGATCACGGGCCTCCGCCCACCTGCTCGCGCGCGAGCTGCCGGCGCAGAACGTCGGCGCAGGCTGCGACGTATGGCGGCTGGAGCATGGAGAAGTGGTCGCCGGGCACGGTGACGACGCTGACCGGGGCGCGAACGCACTGACCCCAGCCGAGATCGGGCGAAGCGTGCGCCGTCAGCTCGGCGGACGCGCGGACGAGCGTCAGCGGCGCTTCGAGCACCGACGGCTCGTAGCCGGCGCCCGCCGCGAGATTCGCCCGGAACACGTGCCAGAGGTCCGCCAGGACCGGCGGCGCGATCTCCTCGGGGAGCAGGCCGAGCCGATGCGCGTCGCCGACGACCCGAGCCAGCGTCTCGTCGGCATCGCTACCTGGCACGAGCCCCGAATCCCAGCCCAGCGACGGCCGCTCGCCCGTCTCGACGCCGACCTCGGCGACGAACGACTTGGCCGCTTCGAGGTCGTCGACGATCTCGAGGCGCGGATGGGTGTCGAAGAGCGTCAGCGATCGGACGTCCGCGCCGGCCTGCGCGAGCTTTGCCGCCATCTCGTACGCCACGACCCCGCCGAACGACCAGCCCGCCAGGTGGTACGGGCCCTCGGCCTGCATCCCCGTGACCAGGTCGGCGTACCGCGCCGCCATGCCCTCGACTCCGCCATCCGGCACGCCTCCGACTGTCTGGATGCCGTAGACCGATTGCTCGAACCCCAGCGCGTCCGGCAGATGGCGGTAGCACAGGACGGTGCCGCCGACGGGATGGACGAGGACGAGCGGGACGGACTCCGGCTCGCCCTGCTGCAGTCGCACGAGCGACGTGAAGCTGCCGCGCTGCCCGGCGCGAGCGCGAAGCCCGGCGGCGAGCGCCGCGATCGTCGGTGTCGCGAAGAGCTGCGAGAGCGACAGCCGTTGTCCTGTCGCCTGCTCGATCAGGCCGATGAGCCGCGCGCCGAGGAGCGAATGGCCGCCGAGCCGGAAGAAGTCTTCGTCGATGCCGACGTGCTCGAGCGCCAGCAGCTGCCTCCAGATGAGCACGAGCCGTGCCTCGAGCTCGTCCCGGGGCCGTGTCCGCGGCTCGAGCGCGCGTCGCTCGGGCGCCGGGAGCGCCCGGCGGTCGACCTTCCCGCTGGTCGTCAACGGCAGACGCGGCAAGAGGACGTACTGGCTCGGAATCGTCGCCTGCGTGAGAACGGTCCTGAGGGCCGAGTCGACATCCTCCACGAGCCTGTCCGGCGAGCGCCACGCGACAGGACCGACTGCCTCGACCGGTGCCGCGCGTGCGGTCGCGTGCGGACGGCGAGCGTGGTGCACGCGCTGCGTCTCGGTCGGCGTCGCGCGGCCGGCGACCTCGAAGCCGTGCTCCTCGAGCAGGGCGACCACGTCGCGCTCCCGCTCGCTTGCATCCTCGCACTCGACGACGACACGCGCGATCCGCTGCCAATCGTCCGCGTCGATGCCGAGGAGCACGTCGAGCTCGCTGCGCTCGACGTCGATCTTGAGCAGGTCGATCCGCCCGATCCGATGCTCCGCGATGACCGCCGACAGCGTCCTGACGTCGCACTCACGCTCCCGGGTCTCGAGGCGGTCGGCGAGCATCGCGTCGATCTCGCCGGCCGCGACGCGCGGTCCGTCCGCCGGAAGCGAGGCAACGGCGAACGCCGCGACCGCTTGTCGATCGGCCTGCGGATCGGACACGCGGCCCGAGATCAGCGAGACATGCGGGTAGTACGTGAACGCCGCGGTACCGCTCCGATCGCCGAGGCCGTAGCGACAGACGGCGCCGTCGATGCCGTGCAGCGCGAAGTTGAGTGCGAGCTTGTCGGCGATCTCCGGGATCGGCTCGAACGCGAAGATTCGCGCAGCGGGTCGCATCTCCGAGACCGACAGCGAGAAGAGGCCGATGTTCGCGCCGACATCGAACACGACCGGGTCCGTAGGCAGCTCAACACCGGGCTCGAAGTATACGCGCTGCTCGAAGATCTCGCCGTACAGGTACCGCGTCTCCGTTCGGTTGCACCGCGCGACGATTGCGCCGTTCGGCAACGTCTCGCACTGGTCGCGACTGATCTTCCCCTCGTGCTCGAGCGTCAGGAGCCTGTGCACCGGGCCTGCGCGCACGCGCTCCGGGACGAGGTAGGCGACCAGACGCGCCTCGCCGGGCGTGTCCTCGCGCAGCACGACGGCTGCCGCGGCCACGCCCTTGTGTGCGAGTAGCGCCGCCTCGATCTCGCCCGGCTCGATGCGATGCCCGCGGAGCTTGACCTGGTCGTCGCTACGTCCGAGGAACTCGATCGCATCGTCGGGTCGCAGCGCGCCGCGGTCGCCGGTCCGGTACAGCCGCTCGCCGGGCGTCGCGCCGAAGGGGTTGGGCACGAAGCGCTCGGCCGTCAAGGCGGAGCGGTTGAGATAGCCGCGAGCGAGCGCAACGCCTGCGATGTAGAGCTCTCCCGGGGTCCCGTCGGGCACCCGCCGCAGCTCGTCGTTCAGGATGTGGATCTCGGTGTTGTCGATCGGTCGCCCGATCGGCACCGGCGAGGAGCCGTCGCGGCGGTCACAACGCCAGTACGTGACGTCGACGGCGGCCTCCGTCGGTCCGTAGAGGTTGTACACGGTCGCATCGAGCCGCTGATGCGCGAGGTCTCGCAGATCCGCGGTGAGCGCCTCGCCGCTGCAGACGAGGTGGCGCAGGCCGCGGCATCTGCGGCGAAGGTCGGACGCCGTCAAGAACGAGCGCAGCATCGATGGCACGAAGTGCACGACCGTCACGCCGTGCGCCTCGATCAGCGCGGCGAGCGCGTCGGCGTCCCTATGCGCGTCCGGCGGCGCCACCACCATGCGCGCTCCAGCCAATAGCGGTCCGAAGAGCTCCCAGACCGACACGTCGAACGTGTACGGTGTCTTCTGCAAGAAGATGTCGGACTCGTCGAGACCGAGCTCGCGCTGCATCCAGAGCAGGCGGTTGACGATCGCTTCGTGCGTGTTCACCGCAGCCTTCGGCATGCCGGTCGACCCCGACGTGTAGATCGCGTAGGCCGCCTGCTTCGGGTCGATCGCGAGGCCGGGGGCGGCCGCGCTCGATTCGTGGTCGAAGTCAAGACAGAAGATCGGCGCCGCCGCCGGATCGAACCGCGACCGCAGGGGCGGTTGCGTGACGACCGCCGCGGGCTCGATGTCCGCGAGCAGCGAGCGCAGTCGCTCGGAGGGCACGTCAGGATCGATCGGGACGTAGGCGGCGCCGGCCTTGAGGACGGCGAGCAGCGCGGCGACGAGCTGGCTGGACCGCGTCATCGACACGGCGACGAGCGAATCTCGCCGCACGCCTGCGCGAACGAGCTCGTGCGCGAGCGCGTTGGCGCGACGGTTGAGGTCGGCACGCGACCAGACCTCGGAGCCGAACACGACCGCCGGCGCATCCGGGTCGCTGCGGCAGCGTCGCTCGAACAGCTCGTGGACGCCCTCCTTCGGCCGCGCGACCGGCGCCGGCTGCGGGCGAGCCCTCGGTTGCGCCGCAGGCTCTCGCTCGCCGGACGCGACCAGCCGCAGATCGCCGGCGCGGACCCCCGGATCGCGGATGCCCTCTCGCAGGACGTCGCGCCAGGCGCGCAGAAGCTCCTCCACCGTCGCCGGGTCGTAGAGGTCGTCGCGGAAGATCGCGTCGAGGACGATGTCCGCCGGCCGTTCGCGGACCCACAGCGCGATGTCGACGAGGGCCGCACCGAATCCGGACTCAAACGGCGTCGCGGACAGCGCCCGGAAGTCGACCGGCGACTCGTCGTCGCTGTCATGGGCGACGAGCGCCTGAAAGAGCGCCGCATACCCCGTGCGACCTGCCGGGCGAACCGCCTCGACGATCTTCTGCAACGGGACGTCCGCGTACTCGAGGCCTTCGATCATCGCGTCGCGGGCTCGGATCAGGCAGTCGTCGAACGTCGGATCGCCGCGCGAGTGCACGCCAATCGGCAACGTGTTCACGAACATCCCGACCGTGCCGAACTCGGCTTCCGACCGTCCGCCAACCGGCACGCCGAAGACCACCTCGTTCGTCCGGCCGGAGCGCTGGACGACGAGCGCGAGGGCGCCGAGAGCGACCATGTACGGCGTCGAGTGGATGCGCCGCGCGGTGTCGCGTACGGCTGCAGTCAGATCCTCGCCGAGGCGAAGCCAGCGATTGCGTTGCGCGAGGCCAACCTGCGCCGTCGCCGGACGGTCGGGTGCGAGCGCGGCCGGCGCCGACACGTCGGCGAGAGCTGATCGCCAGTATTCGAGACCCTCGTCCATCTCGCCCGACTCCCAGCGCGCCCGCTGCTCATGCGCGAACTGCAGGTACTGACGCGCCGGCGGCAGCTGCGCGGGCGTTCTCGCGACGTGCGCGTCGTAGAGGGCCGTCAACTCGCCTTGCAGGATGCCGATCGACCACCCGTCGCAGGCGATGTGATGCGTCACCAGCGCGAGGACGTGATCGTCGTGGCCGAGTTGCAGAAGCTTCGCGCGAAGCAGCGGGGCGGTCGCGAGGTCGAACGGTCGCGCGGCGAACGCGGCGATCTCCGCGCGAGCCCGTTCGGCTCGCGCGGCGTCCGAGCGGCCCTCGACACGCACGACGGGCAGTGCGAGCGGCGCCCCGGGATGGACGATCTGCCGCACGCCGCCGTCATGGAACACGAAGGACGTCCGCAGCGCCGAGTGCCGGCGCAGGAGCGACGTCAGCGCGCCTTCGAGCGCGAGGAGGTCGAGCTCGCCGGTCAGCCGCCACGCCGGATTCAGGTGATACGCCGGCGTGTCGGCCGCGAGCTGCGCGAGAAACCACAGCGATTCCTGCTCAAACGAGGCGGGGTCCGCCACGGCGATTTACTGCGACCGAGTCGCAGCGGGGCGAACGTATACTGCAACGATGTAACAAGCCTGCCGGTTGGCCCCCGTGACGCTGGGATGAACACCCATTTTGAGATAGCGAACCGCCCTGCCGGCGCACGCGCGTTGCCGGCCGCGGATCGCAGTAGGCCGTTGGCGCTGTCGTTTGGCCAGGAGCGCCTGTGGTTCCTCGACGAGGTCTCCGCGGACAGTGGCGCCTACAACGTCCCGCATGCATACAGACTACATGGGCCATTTGACCATCTCGCGATGCAACGAGGGCTGAACCTCTTGGCGGCGCGGCACGAGATTCTTCGCACGGCGTTTGCGCCAGGGCGCGACGGCCTGCCCGAGCAGCGCATCGCTGCGGCGCTCGAGCTGGTCGTCGCCGAGGACGACCTCTCCTCGGTACCGGCGCACGAGCGGGAGGTGCAGCTCGAGCGGCTCCTGCGTGCCGAGACCGCCAAGCCCTTCAATCTCGCGCGTGAACCGCTGCTGCGAGCGCGGTCGATCCGGCTTGCGCCGGAGGAGCACGTGTTCATCCTCGTCCTGCCGCACATCCTCACCGACGACTGGTCGTCGGCCATCATCGAGCGCGAGCTGTCGGTGCTGTACGCGGCGGCCCTTGAGGGCGCCGACCCGGAGCTGCCCGACCTTCCGCTGCAGTACGCCGACTACGCCGCGTGGGAGCGCGAGTGGCTGACGCCGGAGAGGCTCGAACGCCAGCTCGCGTTCTGGCGCTCGCAGCTCGCGGATGTCGAGCCGCTGCCGCTGCCGGCGAGCCGGCGCGGGCCGTCGACCCCGACCTTCGCGGGCGCGTCCGTCGAAGCTCGGTTACCGGCTGCGCTCAGGGACGGCCTGTTCGGCCTCGCTCGGACGGAGCGCACCACGCCGTTCGTCATCTTGCTGGCGGCGGTGCACGCCCTCCTCGCCCGCCACGCCGGCGCGAAGAGGATCGCCGTCGGCGCGCCAACCGCAGGACGGCCCCGACGTGAGTTCGAAGGGCTGATCGGCTTCTTCGTGAACATGCTCGTCTTCCGTGGCGACGTCAGCGGCGACCCGACGTTCCGCGAGCTGCTCGCGCGGACGCGCGCGACCGCCGTCGCCGCATATTCGCATCGCGACATCCCGTTCCAACGCGTCGTCGCCGAGCTGAGGACGGAGCGCGAGCTCGGTCGAAACCCCGTGTTCCAGGTCGGGCTCACCGTCGATGCGGTGACGCGCGGTGCGCTCGAGCTCCCGCAGATCGTGGCGACGCCGATCCTCGTCCGCACGCCAACGGCGCTCTTCGACCTCGAGTTCGAGTTCCGCGTCGAGGAAGACGATCTCGTCGCGGCAGTCGTGTACAACAGCGACCGCTTCGACGAGGAGACCGCTGAGCAGCTCGTCGCGCACCTCACGAACATCCTCACCGCCGTCGCATCGGACCCCGACACGCCGATCGGCCGGTTGCCCATTGTTGGCGACGAACGCCCGCTGCTCGCGCGGAGCGGCGGGCACGCACGCCCCGACACGACGGCCCCCGAGACCGAAAGCGCGCCCGTCGAGGCGGCGACCGGCGCTGCGGCGGCCGTCGCCGCGAGCTGGCAGGCCGCGCTCGGGGTGGCGTCGCTCGCGCCGGACGACAACTTCTTCGAGCTCGGCGGCAGGTCCCTGCTCGCCGTGCAGGTTACCGCGGACCTGAAGGAGCAGCTGGGCCGCAGGGTCCCGTTGCTCATGCTCTTCGACAACCCGACGTTCTCGGAGTTCGCCGCTGCCGTCGTTGGGCTCGTCGAGCCGTCATGACCGGCCACGACGCGCTCCCGGGGTGCTGAGGCCGTGCTGGTGCTCGGCCTTCGGCTCCCGGACGCGGCCTCCAATACCGTGAAAGCTACGTGCGTAGAGCTCGCGTTGAGCTACGTCGCCTGCGCCGCGCTCGAGGACGCGTCCGGATCAACCGCGTCCGAGCCGATTCTCGCCATCATCGATGAGCCCGAGGCGGACGAGACGCTCGACGAGGGCGCGGTGGCGCGGGCGGCGGGCTACTACCGAATCGCCATCGTCCGCGAGGCGACGCCGCAGCGACTGCTCGAGCTGTCGGGGGCGGGCTACGCGTTCACGCTGATCCACCCGCCGGCCGTCAACCGCCTGCGGGGCATTCTCGGCTACCTCCTGAAGGCCGCGCCTCCGACGTCGGCGCAGACCCTGCACCTGGACGAGGAGAGCCTGACGCTCCGAGCCCCAACGGGATCGACGCGCATCGAGCCGGGGGAAGCCGTCCTGCTGAAGGCGCTCGGCGAGTCTGAGGGGAGAGCCGTGCCGCGCTCGGCGCTTCCCGCCGACATCGCGGACGTGGCCCTCGGGCTCGTGCGGACGCTGCGGCGCGACCGTTTCCCCGCGATCGGCTCGTCGACGAGGATCATCACCGTGCCCGGGTTCGGTTGGCGACTCGTCGGAGAGCTGGTCGTCGAATAGCGGCTACGCCGCTGCACGCGCCTGCGCAGCCTCGATGGTCACCTGCAGGGCGAGGCCTTCCTCGGCGCTCGGCAGCGCACCGGCGAAGCGTCCGGACAGGCTCGCGGCGAACGCCTCGATCGCCGCTCGCTCGAACGACGCCGGATCGTGCGACTGGACGCGCCCGTCGACGGAGAGCTCGCCGCGGCGAAAGTCCAGTGAGAACTTGCCGGACGGTGTGGCGCAGCTGACGACGAGCGCGAACGACCGCGCGGCGCGGTCGATGTGGACGACGCCGTCGCCGCGTTCGAACTCGAGCTGCACCTGCGCGCGCTCCTCTAGCAGCGGGTCATCGACCGAGCAGTTGGTGACCATGACGTCCCCGACGAGCTGCGACACGATGTCGAAGGCGTGGATGCCGATGTCGAGCAGCGCCCCGCCTCCCGCCTGCGTGCGGTCGCCGTACCACGATGTCCGCGGCCGCCACAAGCGCAGGCCAGGGGTGCTGAATGTCAGCTCGAGCGCGATCGGGCCGGCCGCACCAGCGACGGCATCCCGCAGGAGTGCGAAGCACGGGTGGAAGCGATAGCAGAGGTTCACCGCGAAGCGGGCGTCGCTGGCCGCGGCCGCATCGACGACGCGCCGCGCCTCCGCGACGGTCGCCGCGAGCGGCTTCTCGCACAGCGTCGCGACGCCCCGCTGCAGTGCGGCGATCGCGGCCGCGGGGTGGTCGCGGTTGGGCGTGCAGATCGAGACGGCGTCCGGTTCCCACGCGAGCAGCTCGTTGAGATCGGACGCGATGACTGCGTCGGGGAAGAGGTCGAGGACCCATCGGGCGCCGTCCGGGTCGGCGTCGAACGCGACGGCGACGTCGGCGGCGCCGGCGAGCGCCGGAACGTGAATCGCCTGGCACACGCGCCCGCAGCCGACGAGGCCCCAGCGCAGCGGCGCGTCCAACTACCGCACGTCGGCCGCGACGAGCGCGCTCTGGTCGACCGCCGCGACGGCGTCGATCTGGCGCACGAACTCTGCGAAGGGCGCCCCGAGGTGCTTCGTGTCGTACGCCGTGCAAAGGCCCTCGAGCGCCTCGTGAAGCTCCGCGGCCAGGGCATCGCTCGCGGCAGGGTCGTGCGCGTCGGCGAGCGCCAGGCCGTGCGCCATCATCGCCTGGAAGAGCGGCGGCAGGTTCGCCCGCCACCCGCGCAGCAGCCCGAGCAGCTGGCGCGGTCGATCGCCGCTGCCGTCGCCGCGGCCGCGACGAACAGCCTGCGCGAGCCGCTGAGCATAAAAGGGGATGTCGTTCTCCCGGCGGTCGCCGATGAGGTCGCCGAACCGGCTCCAAGCTTCCCAGAGGACGTCGCAGCGGGGGTCGGCGAGCCGATACTCGAGCCGTGCACGCGCGAGGATCACGTCGACCGGCTCCGCATCGGCCACGACCTGGATGTCCGCCTTCGGCTCGAGCTCCGTATGCATCTGGGTGCCGCGGAGCGCGATCGCGCGGTTGATGAGGTAGAACGGATTGCCGGTCTCGTGGAGGCCGAGCGCGACGATGAAGCTGTAGTCGTCCCAGAGCTCGTCGAGCGTGGTCCCGGGATCGAACATGATCCAGCCCGGATCAAGGTCGATGCCGGCCTCCTTCACCATCCGAGCGGCGTCGTAGTTCTGGTCGAGCGTCACGCCCTTGCGAAAGCGCTTGAGGACCGACGACGAGCCGGTTTCGAGCCCGAGGAGCGTCGAGTGCAGGCCCGCCCGCCGTAGCGTCGTCAGCGACTCCTTGTCGATGAGAGCCGAGTCCACGCGAAACTCGGTGTGGAACTGAAACTCGAGACCGCGCCGGAGAATCTCCTCGGCGAGCTCGACCGCGTGCGAGTAGCCGTCCTGGAAGGCCCCGCCGAAGTTGTCGTCGTTGAACCAGACGAAGCGCGTGCCGAACTCGCGCTGGAGGTGCTCGATCTCGTCGACGACGTCGACGGCGGGCCGGACGCGCCACCGCGATCCCGTCGCCCCCGGCGCGTTCGGCGCGTAGCAGAACGTGCAGGCCGCATGACAGCCGCGACTCGAGTAGGTGGAGGCGACCGGCGTGGGGATTCCCGCCGCTTGATGCTGCTCGAGGACGTCGCGCGCGGGCCACGCCGCGTTCTCGAGGTCGATGAGCTCCGGCGAGCCGGTCGAGACCACGGAGTCCCCGTCGCGGTGGTAGATACCGGCGACCTTGCGCCACGCACCGTTCCCCGCGCCGAGCGCCTCGAGCAGCTTGGCGATCGTCAGCTCGCCCTCGCCAGAGGCGACGCAGTCCACTTCCGGGATCGCCCCGGCGATGATGTCGGCGTTGTACGTGCAGAACGCCCCGCCCAGCGCGACGAAGACGGACGGATCGGCGCTGCGGGCACATCTCGCGAGGCGCACGGCATCCGTCAGGTGAAGGTCGTACATGATGCTGATACCCACGAACTTCGGCCGCTCTTTGCGGAGAAGCTCGATGACGGATTCGTCCGTTGGATTGCGGCCGTGCAGGTTGAGCAGCGTGACGGAAAATCCCACCGATCGCAGGTATCCGGCCACACACGCCATCCCGAGGTTCTCGCGGATCTTCTCGTAGAACATCCGCAGCGCCGGCTCCAGCGACGCGTACTCCTGATCCGTGATGGTGACGTTCTCGTTGTGAAGCCGCGCTGCCCCGGTCGGGACGTCTCGGGGCGTGATGAGAAAAACGTCTGTCATTGGTCAAGCCATAGCTGCGACGACGTGCGAGTTCAGTACCCAGAGGCTAGCGAATCCCCACGGGACGTCGTCAGCGGCGCCCGGCCCGCGCCGCTTCGCGGATCGCGTGCTCGACTTGGTCGAGCGTCTGCGGCGTCATGTTGACGCCGAGCGCGATGTTGACGGCGCGCGCGGCGAGCGCTTCGCTGCGGGGGCAGTCCGGCCGCAGGTCCCATGATCCCCACGCGGTTGCGCCCGTCGCGACCGCCGCGTTGGCGTACACCGGCCTGCCGCCGTAGAACATCGACGCCGGCATCCCGTTCTTGCGCAGGTCCCGCACGAACGACCAGGCGGCCCGGCGCGACGGGAGCAGGACGGTCAGGTCTCCGCCTTCGCCGTCCTCGTCCGGGATCCGCCGCCACGTCAGGCCGGCGTCGTCGAGGCGGCCGCGGATCTCGTGCGCGTAGCCGCGCAGCGACTCGAGCATCGGCTGAAGGCGGCTGAGCTGGACGTGTGCGATCGCAGCCGCCAGCTCGGTCATCCGGAGGTTCGTGCCGACGAACGCATCGTCGGTGTCATCGCCGCGGACACGGCCGGTGGACGTCACGAACTGCCCGCCCTGATCGTGGTAGCGCGCCGCGCGCCGCCAGACGCGCTCGTCGTTCGTGACGAGTGCCCCACCCTCGCCGCAGGTGATGTTCTTCTCGAGGTTGAAGCTGTAGATCCCGGCGTCGCCGATGGTTCCGACCGCCGCCCCGCCGTACGTGACGCCGATCGCTTGGGCTGCGTCCTCGAGCACCGCGAGCCCGTGCTGCTGCGCGACGTCGCAGATCGGGGTCATGTCGGCCGCGACGTTCGCGAGATGGACGGGAATGATCGCGGCCGTGCGTTCGGTCACGAGCGACCGCACCGAGGCCGGGTCGAGGCACAGCGTGTCGTCGACCTCCGCGAACACGGGGACGGCGCGCGCTGCGAGCACCGCGCCGACCGTCGCGACGAACGTGATCGCCGGAACGATCACCTCGGCGCCCTCCGGGACACCGAGCCCGACGAGCCCGCATTCGAGCGCCGCCGTGCCCGACGAGACCGCGAGCGCGTGCCGCGCTCCGACCAGCTGCGCGAGAGCCGCCTCGAACGCGTCCGCCTTTCCCAGTAGCTGCGGTCCGTAGTACCGAAAGAGCGACCGGCTGCGCAGTACCTCGACCGCGGCGGCGATCTCTTCGTCACCGAGGAGCGCGACGCCCCGCTCAGCGTCGTACAACATGTCAGCGTTAGCATATCCCGGACGCGGCCCCCAGCCGCCACACGCTTTGGGCCTGCCGAAAGGAGCCGCACGTGAACAACCAGATGGTGATCGAGCGTCTGCAGCAGCTCGCCGCGGAAACCGCCTCGTCGCAGTCTCGGGGCAACGTGACGTCCGACGCCGGCGACGACAACCTGCTGCGCCGCTATGGCCTCAGCTCCATTGACGCGCTGGAGTTCCTGCTCGCCGTCGAAGAGGAGTTCGAGATCGCGATCGACGACGAGGATCTCTCCGAAGAGCTCGTGTCCTCGGCGTCCAGACTGACGCACTACATCATGGAGCGGCGCGCGCCCTCCTCTGGTGCCGGCGGCCCCGGCTGATGGCACCGAGGTGGTGCCTCGGCCTCGGGGGGTCCAATCACGACTTTGCGACAAGTCTGACGCGCGACGACGAGATCGTCGTCGCGATCGAAGAAGAGCGGGTCTCCCGCATGAAGTACTCGATCGGGGCGAACTCGCTCTTCCCCCTCGGTCGGAAGTACTGTCTCGGGGCAGCCGGAATCTCGATGGAGGACGTCGACGCGATCGTCGCCGACGACACCCTGATGCCGAGCGCCTACTTCGCGCTGCGCGACCGGACGGAGATCATCCGACACCATTTGGCGCACATCGCAAGCGCGTTCTACCCCTCGCCGTTCGAGCGCGCGGCCGTGCTCGTCATCGACGGGGCGGGCTCCTACATTTCCGAGGAGAACGCGGTCGAGACGGCCACGTTCGCGGTTGCCGAGGGGACGTCTCTTCAGGAGATCGGCAAGGTTCTCGGCAAGAACTGGCGCACCGACGAGCTCAGCACTCGGCGGATCTACCAGTTCGGTGACAGCGACGACTCGCTCGGGTTCATGTACAAGGCGGTGAGCCGCGCAATCGGATTCGTGTTCTACACGGACGGCAGCTGGTTTCTCACCGAGGACGGCAAGACGATGGGGCTCGCTCCGTACGGGTCGTCGCGTTACCACGACGAGTTCCGCCGGTACCTCGAGCTACTCCCCGACGGCCAGTTCCGCCTCCATCTTCGCGAAGGAGGCCTGATCGAGTTCGTCGACGACATCGCGGCCTCGGTCAAGAACAAGGTGGAGTCTGCGCGGTTTCGTACGTATGCCGATCTCGCCTCAGCCGCGCAGACGGTCCTCGAAGAGACGATGTCGCACATGTTCGGGCACCTGGCGCGCGCGACAGGCGCCAAGAGCATCTGCCTCGCCGGCGGCGTGGCGCTGAACTGCGTCGCCAACGGCGCCGTCTTCGCGAAGTCCGACTTCGACGAGATCTTCATCCAGCCGGCGGCCGGCGATGCCGGCAACGCCATCGGCTGCGCCCTGTACGGGTATCACAACCTCCTCGGCGGCGAGCGCCGGCGCCGCGGAGGCGCCGGCTGGATGCGGCACGCCTATCTCGGCCGATCGCATTCGGCGGAGGAGATCGAGTCGGCCGTGGCCGCGGCCGGGTTGCCGTCGGAGAGGATCGACGATCCGGCAGAGGTCGGAGCGCAGCTCCTCAGCGAGGGCAAGCTGATCGGCTGGTTTCAAGGCGAGTCGGAGTTTGGGCCGCGCGCGCTCGGCCATCGCAGCATCCTCGCCGACCCGCGGGGTGCCGAGACCAAGGACGTGCTCAACGCGCGCGTGAAGCATCGCGAGTCGTTCCGGCCGTTTGCGCCTGCGGTGCTCGAGCAGCAGGCAAGCGAGTACTTCGAACTCGGCGTGGCGTCGCCGTACATGCTGCTGGTGGCACCCGTGCGCGAGGAGAAGCGGTCCGTCGTCCCCGCGATCGTCCATGTCGACGGGAGCGCGCGCGTGCAGACGCTGACTCGCGAGGCCAACGGCATCTTCTTCGACCTCGTAGCGGCGTTCTTCGCGAGGACCGGAGTTCCGGTCGTCCTGAACACGTCCTTCAACGATCGTGGCCAGCCGATCGTGGAGTCGCCCGACGACGCGGTCGCGTTCTTCGCGCGAAGCGGCCTCGACTTCATGATCATCGAGTCGCTCCTCGTCGGCCTCGATGCCACGGAGGTGACGCGCGTAGCGCGGCTCTAGCTACTTCCCGCGGAAAAACGCGCGGTCCTGAGCTCGTCTGATGGGCTCTGTCGATCGGACTGTCCGTCCGGTCTGGTCGTCAGAATATGCCTGTATATGGGCATGTTTCTATGTTTCTGGCGAGAGGAGCGGGCGATGTTGCGGTTGGTTGCCGCGCAGGCGGAGTCGTTGTGGGACGAGGCGTTGCCGATCGAGGTGCGCGAACTACCGTCAGATCTCGCGGCGCTGGACGGCCCAGTCCTCGGGTCGGCGTCATCAGGCCCAAGGTGGCGGACTTCGACGCCGGCGTCTCGAGGATCGATGGTGTGGGGAGTGGTGTCCCCGACGGGCGCTGGACCGACCACCGCCGCCATCGCGGCGTTCCGATGCCGGATCGACGGGCGGCGTCGGCAATTCGGGTGCCTGCGAGCCAGGAACGGCGTCGAAAGATGCGGCCGCGGGTGCGAATGTGCCTGTTCCCGCGATTCTCGGCACTTCGCCCGAGCACAGTCTGGGGCTGGTGGCATGGACCCGAGCACTGGGCCTGGACGTGTTGCTGGCAGATCCGGCGCTGCTGGCGCCGGGTCTTGGACGCCATCCCCAGCACGGTGGACCTTCAGCGCGGCGAACAGGCACTGCGTGCCGTTGCGCGTGTACTCGCGCTCGCGCCGCGCCGGCTTGCCCGGCGCCGGCCGGGACGTCGGGCTTGGTCGGCGACTTGGCCTGAATGCCGGTCTTCTCGTCGATCGAGACGACCAACACGTTCTCGGGCGGATCGACGTAACAGGCCGCAGATCTCGCCCATCCGCTCCTCGAAGTGCTCCTTGGAGAAGTCGCTCATGATCTCCGTCAGGTGCGGCTTTATCTCGGCGCGCGCGAGGATCCATGCGCCTGGGAGCCCGACATCCCGACCGCCGCGCCAAGCTGCTCATACGTCCAGCGCTCGCGCCGAGCGCCCTCGTCAGTCGGCTGCGGGCGCGTGCACGCCTACGCGATGAGCAGCGCCCGCGTCTCAGGGCCATGCGTCAGCGGCGCTCCGGGCCTCGGCGCGTCCCGCAGCCCCTCGATCCCCTGACGGGCGTAGCGCGGACGCCACTTCTTGACCATCCGCTCACCACACCCCACCCGCCGCGCGATCTGCTCAGTCGTCAAGCCCTCACCAGCCACCAGCACGATCCGCGCCCGCTCGACCATCCGCACCTCGCTGCTGGACGCGCGCACGATCCGCTCAAGCTCTACGCGATCCTCGTCGCTGATCGCAATCCGCTTGCCAACCCCAGCCGCAGGCATCCCGAACCACCATCCTCGCCGACATGTCAACGAGGACTTCGCGGCCCGACCGAAAAACCCAAACGGGCTATCCACTTCGCTCCCCCAACCGGCCTCGCGGACCCCACCATCCGGCGGTCAGTCCGGACCGCGCAGCGGTCGAGAGCCCGCCGTGCGCGCGACGCGGGCACGGGGTCGTCCACGGCCTGTCGCGCTCGTCCCAGATCACCAGGGGGTGCGAAGTGGATAGCCCACAAACCCAAAAACAACTCATTAGCAGGACGAACCACTAGCCGGCGATGGCAGGCGCGTAGAGCTCCTTGAGCTCGCGCAACCGCACCAGCGTCTGCTCGCCGGAATACAGGTGGCAGGCCGCGATCTCGGCGTCCGTGATTATGTCCATCAGGTAGAGGTTAACGACGTCGGACGGCGTCGCGCACTTCTTGCAGAACGAGAAGCGCGGGCGCCGCTGCATGAAGAAGTGGTAGTGCGGGTGCTCGCCGACGAGGTCGGGCAGGCTGTCGGGCTCGTCGACGATGTTCACCATCGGATCGATCCAGGCGTGCGGGCAGGCCGAGACGTCGCCGGTGGCGAAGAGCTGCGCCATCATCGCGGTGATGTGGCACGGGAGCGTCCGCTCACCACGGCGAAGCTGCTCGGCGATGTGCTCCACGAACGCGCGCGGCGGCAACACGGGCGAGAGGTCGTCGTAGCGCTCGACGACGGCGTCGAGGTAGTTCCCCGGCTCATACGCGAACCGCTTCGCGGCGGTTCCACGCGCCGGAAAGAAGTAAAGTGTGACGCCCGAGGGGTACAGGTCTGCGAGGAACTCGGCGAACGAGAGCTGGTGCTCGACGTTCGCGTCGGTCAGGACGCATTGGATGTCGACCTTGATACCGAGCTCCACGGCTCGAGCCAGGTTCTCGAGGACGACGCCGAGGAGCTTCGGTTGGCGCTTCGTGAACCGGTAACGGTTTAGCTCGTTCGTGTGTCCGTCCAGCGAGATGTTGAGCTGGACGTTTCCGGGCGCTGCCAGCTGGTCGAGCTTGTTGCGCAGCAGCACGCCGTTGGTGATGATCTGCACGGTCTCGTAGATCCCCGCGCACTCTTGGATGAACTCGGCCGACTTCTTCAGCCAGAAGAACTCGCCGCCGCTGACCCGTAGCACCGGACAATCGACGTGATTGTGGAAGTGATCGAGAACGGCATGCCAGGTGTCGCGCGCGTCCGTGGTCAACCGGATCTGAGCATCGGGCACCTCCATCAGGAGGTTGTAGTCCTCGGTCAGGCAGTAGGAGCAGCGCAGATGGCACAGCTGCTCCTCGATCACGAAGTCGTTGACGAGAAACGGCAGCCTACCCTTGCGCTCGTGCTCGGACACCAGCACCGATCGGAACTCGCGGCGCAGGCTCGGGTGTGGCGCCGGCGGCCTGCCCGTCTGAGTGCTCATTGTCCTACCATAGCGACCGATCGTGGGAGCCCCCGGATCGCGCGGGCGCGACGAAGGTGTGGGCGAAGTCATCGAGCGCGACATTTCCCTGCAACAGCGCGGCAACGCGTCGTAGGCTCGGCGTGTTGTGTGTCTCCGCGGCGCGCCTCCAGAACGCGATGAGAGAGCCGTGGGCATCCACCCGTGCTTGCGGCAAGTGATATGCGACGGCGTCGATCACGAGAAAGTCACATCCGTCTGCGGCAAGCCGCAGCCCGAGCTCTAGGTCCTCCCCGCCCCAGAGGTCCCCGAAACGCTCGTCGAAGCCGCCGCAGCCCCAGAACCGGCCGGCCCCGACGCTCGTGTTCGTCCCGATGCACGAGAGCCATCCGAGGGCGCGACAGTCGTCGCGACGCATCACCTCCTCGGCGAGCCTCTCGATGAACGAGCGTCGCGGCCCGTAGCGCCTGACGCTCGCGGCGTCGAGCGGCAGGTCCTCGACCCCGAGCGTCCGTGATCGCGGCCCCTCGAGGTGGGACGCCGCAGCCGCGGGGTCGGGGGTGAACCGGAATGCGGTGAGATCCCAGACACGGCCGTGCACGACCGCCCGAGGACTGCCGGAGTGAGCCACGAGATGGGACTCCAGGCAGTCGACGGCCGGAACGGTGTCGTCGTCGAGAAACAGGACGATCGGCGCCCTGGCGGCGCGAGCGCCCGTATTGCGCGCCGTCCCGACACCGGCTCCGCCCGTCTCGAGCACCGTCAGGCGATATGACGGTGCGACGCCCGCGATCGCGCTTTGAAGCGGCGTCGAGTTGGGTCCGTCGTTGACGATCACGACGTCGTAGCGCTGGGGCGCGAGCGTCTGGTTCGCCAGCGCGTGCAGCGTCAGCCGCAGGCGCGTCGTCCGCGCTCGCGTCGGGATGACGACGCTGATCTCCGGCACGGGGGGTGCTACGTCGCCCGCGCGGTCGCCGTGCGGATGATCTTCCCCGATGCCGTGCGCGGTAGCGACGCCACGGCGTCGAACACGTGCGGGACCTTCGACGGTGCGAGCCGCTGCTCGCAGAGGCGCCGGAGGACCTCGAGCGAGACGGTCTTCGGCGCGACCCGCGCATGAATCCGCTGCCCCAGACGGTCGTCTGGCAAGCCGGACACGAGGGCGGCGTCGACGTCGGGGCAACCCAGGAGCGCCGCCTCGATCTCCTCGGGGCTGATCGTCTCGCCGGCGACCTTCAACGCGTTCGAGATCCGGCCGGTCAGGACGAGCTCGGACCCGTCGAAGTAGCCGAGATCGCCGGTCGCGAACGCGCCTGCTGCGATGCACGTGTCGTCGAGGCCGCCGTCCTCCCAATATCCGAGCAGCATCGACGGCGAGCGCACGTGGACCGGCGCTGGCGCTCCGCCCTGATAGGCCGACGCCGCCAGCCGCACTTCGACATCGTCGAGCGGCGGGCCGACGGCCTGCCACGACATGCGGTCGGCGTCGGGCGGCTGGATGCAGATCGGACCGGTCTCCGTGGTGCCGTAGACCTGTCCGACCGCTTGGCCGAGCTTGCGGCCTTCCTGGCCGGTGTGCCGGTCGAGCGGCGCGCCGGCGGTGATGACCGCCCTCAGCGACGGCAGCGTGGCCTCCCCACCCGCTCGCGCGACGACACGCAGCATCGCCGGCACGGTCGGAAAGATCGTGGCATGCGAATCGGCGAGCGCGCGCAGCAGCATCCGCGGCCGCCGCGCGACGTGGCTTGCGTACTCCACGGCCGCGGGGACGAGTGGAGCGGCGAGGCAGCAGAGGCCGAGGCCGTACGCGTGGTGCAGCGGGAGGCTCGAGAAGATCCGGTCGTCGCTCGTCAACGACAGACCCTGGCGATAGTGCGCGGCCTCCGAGAGCAGCGCGCTCGCCGGGCGAACCGCCAGCCCGTGGCGCCCCGTCGTCCCCGACGTGAGCTGCAGGATCGCGGCGCCGGCGGGCACGGCCGACGCCGTGTGCTGAGCGCATGAGCCGAGTTGGCGCCCGATCGTCGTGGTGGACGGTCCGAGGCTCAGCTCGGAGCTTCCGGGAGCGAGGAGGTGCGTCAGCCCGGCTTGGAGATCGACTCTGGCGAGCTCCCACGCGGTCGTCTCGGCGGACAGCGGGAGCGCAAGCGCGCCGAGGGCGAACAGTGCGAAGAGGTCGCTGACGAACGCCTCCGGTGGCCAGGCGACCACCCCGACTCGCGCGCCTTCGCCAACGCCGAGACGCGAGAGCGCGTCGACCTTGGCGTCCACCAGCTCGACGAGCTCGCGGCCGGACGTGCTGGCCTGCGCTGTGACGACCATGGCGCGGTCGCCGGCGTGGCTCGCGGCCGCACGAAACGCGTCGACCACGCTTGCTGCGGGCGCGGCAGTCACACCGGCTCGCCGGAGAGCGCATCCGCGATGGTGCCGCAGACGACCTCGAGATCGGCGCGCTCGTGCGCGGTGCCCAAGAACCAGGGCTCGAACGGACTCGGATGGAAGTAGACGCCGCGCGCCTGACAGGCCTGCTGCAGTAAACCATGCCCCTCGAAGTCGACGACGTCGAGCGCGACGCGGTAGTTCTCAACGGCCTGCACCGGCCTCGTGGCAAGTGCGACGGAGATCAACGATCCAACGCGTTGAATGAGCACGTGACGACCGAGCTGCGCGAACGTCTCGCGTAGACGCGACTCCGCGAATTCGCCGGTCGCATCGAGCGCATCGTAGAGGGCGGGGCCGCGGTCGGCGATCTTCGTCAGGGTGGCTGCGACTGCGGCGAGCGCTGTCGGGTTGCCTGCGAAGACACCGCCGTGAAACGCCTCGTTTCGCGCGAGCGGTCCCATGATCTCGGCCGAGCCCCCAAAGGCCGACACCGGAAATCCGCCGCCGAGAGCCTTTGAGAGAATCGTGATGTCGGGTGCAACGGCGTAGAGTTCCTGCGCACCGCCGGCGGCAACGCGGAAACCGGTGATGACTTCGTCGAAGATGAGCAACGACCCGGCGTCGCGAGTGATGTCCCGCACCGCTTCGAGATATCCCGGCAGCGGCGGGATGACGCCGCAATTTCCAGCGACGGGCTCGGCTATGACGCCCGCTATCGCGGGACCGTGCTCCTCGAAGACGCGCTTGAGAGCCTCGACGTCGTTCCAGTTGACCCGCAGCGTCTGCTCGAGCGGACCGCTCACCATTCCCCGCGCGCCCGCAAGCACCGCTCCGCCGTCGATGGCGCGCAGCTGCTCCTTCGACGGGTGCAGGCGGTGAAAGACGGCGTCGTTCCAGCCGTGGTAGTGGCCTTCGAACGTCACGATCAGCGGGCGGTTCGTGACCATGCGCGCGAGACGGACGGCGGAGGCAACCGCTTCGGAACCAGAGTTCGCGAACCGCACCTGCTCGATCGAGGGGACGAGATCCACGATGAGCTGCGCCGCGTCCGAGTCGATGTCGAACGGCAGGCCGACGAGGCTGCCGCGCGTTTGCAGGCTCGCGGCAATCGCATCGAGGACCTCGGAGTCTCCGTAGCCGAAGATAAACGGTCCGTAACCGCCCTTGACGTCGATCAGGTCGTTGCCTTCTATGTCGCGAATCCGGCAGCCGCTGCTCGAAGAGAGGACGAGGGGCGTCTGGACCCCCGCGTTGCGCATGTTGCTGCTCCCACCTCCGGCGATCACCTTCTTCATTGCCTCATGTGCGGTCGCATTGGACAACGTGAGCATCAATGCCCCCTTTCTTGTGGCCAAGGATCCGCGCGCGTTCAGATTCAAGGTAGCGCACGGCATTCGTCACCCGCCCACCACCGCTCGCAGAAGCCGCGCGGCGGATCTTGCCCTGCTCCCAATCGCCAACCGTGTGCGATGACGCGCCGGCGGATGCCGTCGCGAAGCTGTATGCGATATGCCTGCAGCGCCTCAGCTTTCGCGCCGGCGGCCGTGGCCGTGGCCTCGGCGACGATCTCGGTCAAGGTCACGCCGCTCTCTCCCAACGCCGCCTGTGCCGCCGCCGCGGCGCCGTCGCTCGCTTCGAAGACGGCGTACGGAAGATCCTCGTAGAAGCGGGCCTGCCCGGGCGCGAGCACCCCTCGTAAGACGAGCGCCAGCACCGCGTCGCGGCAGATGAGGTGGTCGACGTGCGAGGCGACGGCGAGCGGGGCGAACACTATCCTTGGCTGAGCATCGGCCACGCACGCTGCGAGCGCTTCGGCAACGGACTCGGTGGTCGTGACCCGTTCCGCCTCGACTTCGGGGGAGTGCGCCTCGCCGGCTCGCATGAATTGATCTCCCCACCCGCGCGCGGGCGCATCGACGAACCCCAGGAACAGCGGATCGACGTCCAGCACGCGACACGCCACCCGCTCCTCGTCGAGCAGCAGCGCGCTCGTCTGATCCGGCCGCTGCGCGTAGAACGACCTCCCCGTCCAGGTCTCGACGCTGAACACATTGACGACGCGCGCGCTCGTCCCGGCGAGCGTCGCGCCTAGCGACAGGGTCGCGTCGTCGGGATGCGGCGAGACGACGAGCGCCGCTGGCGACCTAAGCGCCTTGCGCTCGTCGCGGAGGGGCACGAGGACGAGCAGGCCGTGGCGCCGCGCCCGTGCGATCGTCTCGCGCTCGGAGGCGTCGAGGTCCTCGAGTGGGCGCTCGCCCCGGCTCTCGCGAAGGAGCTGGACCTCGGCCGGCGAGAACGCGTCGACGCCAGCGCCGTGCACGCGCACGACGCCGTCTAGGACATCGACATGAGGGAGCAGGAGCGGTGCCGAGCGGACGGCCTCATCCGGTCGCACGCAGGATCCAGGTGGCGTTCACGCGCTCGGCGTCGAACGCACGCTCGATGAACTCCAGCATCGCGTCGCCTTGGAGCGCACCGTATGACAGGAGATCGACGTTCGCCAGGCGCAGCTCCGGCCAGGTGTGGATGCTGAGGTGAGACTGGGCGAGCACGAGGACGCCGGTCACGGCGTCGTTCGGGAACACGTGAAACAGCTCACCAAGCACCGTGGCCTTGCCGACCTCCGCCGCCCCGTACAGCGCGTCCTTGATCGATCCGAGGTCGGTCAGCGCTCGCTCGTCGCACACCCAGACGTCCGCCGCCAGGAGCCGCATTCCATACGGCGTGTCGGCAGAGCTCGTATCGCTGGGCGAGATGGTCATGGCGCCGAGACTATCCGCGGCGGCCGTAGACGACGAAGCTCGCGGCACCGGCGGGGTCGGCGGGATTGCGCTCGAGCGAGGTGGTCATGCCGCGTGACGCGAGCAGCTCGCGGACCCCGGCGATCCGACCAGCGATGTCCTGCGTGTCGACGACGACCTGATCGATCAGCGGCCACTGCTCCTCCGCGACGCCGCCGAAGAGCGCCACCTCGGCGCCGACCACGTCGACCTTGAGCAGGTCGATGCGCCGCGCAACGGGTAACAACGATGACAGCGTCGCGACCTCGACGACGATCTCGCGACCTTGATACATGCGGGCGTTCAAACGCGGGGGCAGCCACGCGCTCGAGACCTGGCGCAGCTCGGTCTGATCCTCGAGCAGCAGGCTCGATCCGCTCGGGCGCAGCGGGTAGTGCCTGAAGCTGACGCCCTCGGCGCGCTCTTTGCCCAGCGCGACTTCGTGGACCGTCACGTCGTCGAGTCCGAACAACGCGACGTTGGCGCGCACGGCAGCCGCGAGATCGGGAACCGGCTCGAACGCGATGATCGTGGCGTCGGGGCACGCGCGCTTCGCGAAGAGCGTGAAGATGCCGACGTTCGCACCCGCGTCGACGACGAACGCCTTTGGCGGAAGCGACACGTCGCGGTAGCTGCCGCGCTCGAAGATCTCCTGGTAGAGGAAGCGGACGTCGGTCGCACTCGTGCCGTAGATCTCGAGGTCGTCGGCGACGTCGATGAGCCGCGGTTCGGACATCTCGTTGCTTCGCTCCCTCGCGTTGGACGGCCCCCACGCTACCGGCGGCTGCGCGCTTCCCTCCGCCAGCGCGCCTGTGTCGATGTCATCATCATCGGCGTGGCGAGTCGTCGAGAGCTGATCGAGATCGCGCGGCGCGCCCTGCGCCACAGCCGAGACAACACCACCGACTCGGCGCCGGACACGCTTGAGATCTCAGTCGGTGACTATCGCGACGCGGACATCTGGAATCTCGAGCTTCGCGAGGTCTTCAGACGCGTTCCAATCGCGCTCGCACTGACGGCGGAGCTCCCCGAGCTCGGCGACTACAAGGCGATGGAGGCCAGCGGGCTGCCGGTGCTGCTCACGCGCGGCACCGACGGCGTGGTCCGCGCGTTCTTGAACGTGTGCAGGCATCGCGGCGCTCGAGTCTGCGAGCCTGGCACGGCAAACGCCCGCCGCTTTCAGTGCCCGTACCACGCCTGGACGTACAACGACCGCGGCCAGCTCGCCGGGATCTACCGAGCCGACCAGTTCGGCGCTGTCGACCGTGGTGACCGCGGCCTCGTCGCGCTGCCGGCCGCGGAGCGATTCGGCTTCGTATGGGTCGTGCTCTCGCCCGACGGCGATCTGCAGCTCGATCCGTGGCTCGGGTCGTTCGCGGCCGAGCTTGAGTCGCTCGGCCTCGACCAATGGACCGTCTTCGCGCAGGACGAGCTGCCCGGCCCTAACTGGAAGCTCGTCTTCGACGGCTATCTCGAGGGCTACCACGGTGACAGCCTCCACGCCGACTCGCTGGCCGCCGACAGCATCGCCAACTTGCTGGTCGTCGACGCGTATGGACCGCATCAGCGCCTCGTCTTCTCGCTGAAGTCGCTGCTGTCCATCGACGATCAGCCCGAGGAGACATGGGAGCCGACCCCGCATCTGGTTCCGAACCACATCCTGTTCCCCAACGTCTCGATCGCAGGCTCCTGGCACGACCTCTGCATGGTGTGCCTAGTGCTGCCCGGGCGCTCCGTGGGCACGAGCGTCACGATCCAGACGGTGCTGACGCGCCGGCGCGCGAGCACGAAGCGCGAGCACGCGCTTGCCCGGAACTTCAGGGGCCTCATGCTGACCGTCGCGCGGGACGAGGACTACCCGGCGGTGCAGGCGCTGCAAGAGGGCCTGGGCTCGGGCGCGAACGAGCACTTCATCATCGGGCGCAACGAGATCGCGGTGCAGCACTTCCATCAGCAGCTCCGTCAGCTCGTCGGCGGAGCAGTCACCGGCGGCTGATCCCTCCACCCGAGCCGACTCGATGATCACGAAGATTCTCGCACTCGGTCACTTCGATTTCTCGCGTCACCTGCTCGTCGCGCTCGCGCAGCGCGGCATCGACGTCCACTACGGCTACGCCGGCAAGCCCCAGTTCCTCCCCCCGCAAACCGAGAACCTCACGAGCTTCTCGATCGCACGTGCCGGACGCGCGCAGATGATCGTCGAGGCCGTGCGGCGCGTGCGCCCGGACGTCATCTTCGTCGGCAGCGCGAGCTACGACGGGTCCAACCGCGTCGGGTTCGAGCTCCTCGAGGCCGACCTCGGAGTCCCGACGATTCGCTTCTACAAGGAGTTCGTCGTGAAGCCGTCGGCGCTCGAGCGAGACGTCCTGCTCGGCGTCGATGGCGTCGTCGCGGGCGTCGAGCGCGAAGCGCTGTACTTCCAGGGCGTCTACGGCCTCGACCGCGGATCGATCCACGTGCTGGATCCGGATCTCATCGCCTCCGATCTCATCCCGACACACCCGCTGCCGAAGCTGTCGGCTCGGGACGGACAGGCGCACGTCGTGATCGGCGGGAACGTCAAGGCTGACGACAGCGAGTTTGACTACCGCACCCTGCTGGAAGGGCTCAGCGATGCCGGCGTGCACACCCACGTCTACGCCGTGGGGTTCTCGAAGTGGCTGGCGCTCGGTCGCGCGCTGGACCCCGACAGCGCCGAGGTCCGCGCCGCTTACGCGCAGCTCGCCGAGCATCCGCTGGTCCACTTCGAAGCCCCCCTGTACGGGGCCGAGCAGGTGCTCGCATGGACGCAGTACGACGCTGGCATCACGCAGCGCGCCTCGGACCTCTTCTTCGCGGAGATCACGCCCTGGCAGGAAATGAACCTGCCGTCGAAGTACAGCTACTACCTGGGCGCCGGGCTCCCGATCAGCGTCGAGCGCGGCGCGCTGCCGTCGTTGCGCGAGGTCCTGGCCGAAACCGGCGTGCTGCTCGATTACGGCGACGCTCGTGAGCTCGCGGACAAGCTCGGCGACCTCGACGCCATGGCCGCGACGCAGGTCCGCGTCCGCGAAGTCGCTCCGGCGCACACCGCGGAAGCGGGCCTGGACGAGCTGCTCGCGTTCGCCGAGGGGGCGATGCGCCGGTCGCGCGCCGGTCGCGACGGCGCTGCCAGATAGCGGTCGTCGCGCTTCAGCCGCGGGGCGGCTCGGCGGCGCGGACGACGAGCGCGTCCACCAGCCCGCCGAACGTCGGATGCTCGAACAGCAGCCGAAGCGGCAAGTCGAGCCCGGCGGAGCGCGCTCGCGACACGAGCTGCGTCGCGAGGAGCGACTGGCCGCCGAGCTCGAAGAAGTGCGCGTCGCGGTGGACGGCGCGCAGCTCGAGAACGTCCGCCCAGATCTCTGCGAGCGTGCGCTCGAGCTGCGATCGTGGCCGGTCGGGGTCGCGCCGCGGCGTCGCGACTGCCGCCGCCGGCAGGGCCGCCCGTGCCAGCTTGCCGTTCGGCGTCAGCGGTAGATCGTCCAGGACGACGACCGCGTGCGGGACCATGAAGCTCGGCAGGCGCCGCTGGAGGGACTCTCGCAGCTCGCTCTCCCCGGCAGGGCGCGAGGTGGTGACGTACGCCACGAGCCTGCGGTCGCCGGGACGCGGCTCGGAAACGACTACGGCCGCCTGCACGACGGCCGGATGCGCCCGCAGCGCGTGCTCGATCTCCGCGGGCTCGATGCGAAAGCCTCCGATCTTCACCTGCTGATCGCGACGCCCGACGAACGCGAGGCTCCCGTCCCACGAGAACCTTGCACGGTCTCGCGTGCGGTACATCCGCGCTCCCGGCGCGGGGCTGAACGGGTCGGGGACGAACCGCTCCGCGGTCCCGCGCGGGTCGTCGAGATAGCCCCGGGCGACCGCGGCGCCGCCGACGTACAGCTCCCCGGCGACGCCGACGGCGGCCGGCTCGAGCTCGTCGTCGAGGACGTACGTCCTCGTGTTCTGAAACGGGCGGCCGATCGGGAGATCGTCGGAGATGTCGGTCGGGTTCGAGACCTGCGGCTCGTGGCCGGTCACGCACACCGAGATCTCGGTCGAGCCGTACGTGTTGAAGAAGCGCACGCCTGGGGCGGCGACGTCAAGCCAGTCGGCGTACGCCGACGCGAGCGCGCGCTCGCCGCCGACGACGACGGCTCGCAGCGACGGCGGGGTCGTCGCCCCCAGCGACTTCAGGTCACTCACCCACTCGTGCCAGAACGCCGTCGGCACGTCGAGGACGGTGATCCGGCGCTCGCCGAGCCAGTCGAGGAACTCGCGGCCGCCAAGCGGGAGCCACGGCGGCCTGAAGACGACGGTGGCGCCGACGATCCATGTCGGGATCGTCTCCTCGACGCTGATCCCGAAGCTGAGCGACGAGAGCTGAAGGACGCGATCGGCGGCCGTGAGCCCAAAGGTCGTCGCGACCGCCGCCGCGTGATTGGCCAGCCCGCGGTGCACGAGCTCGACGCCACGCGGCTCACCGATCGAACCGGACGTATAGAGGACGTACGCGACGTCATCCGAGCTCACGCTCACGCCGGGGCGTTCGCTCGGGCCGGCCGCATGCTCGCTTGCGTCCATCTCCAGCGAGACCACCTCGAGCGCCTGGTCGCCCAACTGCCGGTCGAGTTCGCGTTGCATGAGCACGACGGCGGGACGGCAGCTCGCGATCATCGCCGCGATCCGCTCGTCCGGATAGGCCGGATCGATCGGGACGCACGCCGCCCCCGCCTTCAGGATCGCGATCGTGCCGACCGCGAACTCGAGCGAGCGGTTCGCGAAGAGCGCGACGCGCGCGCCGCGAGTGCAGCCGCGCTCGCCCAGCAGATGGGCTACGCAGTTCGCAGCTGCGTCGAGCGAGGCGTAGTCGAGCGTCTCTGTGCCGAACTCGGCCGCGGGCGCATGCGGCGCCGTGTCGACCCGCCGCTCGAAGAGCGTTCCGAGCGGCTCTGGCGGCGCATGCCCCGCGGTCGTGCTCCAGACGCTGGTCACCAGATGCCTTTCGTCCGCTCCCGCGAGCGCCAACCGCAATAGGCGCCGCCGCGGGTTGGCCGCCGCCTCGCCGGCGAGCACGCGCAGGTGCGATGCGATGCGGCGAGCTGCCTCGCTCGCGAACGTTCCCGAGTGGTAGTGGAGCGTCGCCATCCACCCACGGGCCTGGTGGCGACCCACGTCGACGACCAGCTGCCCGGGCGCCGGGACGCCGTACGGTCCGAGCCGCCTTGTACGTGCGCCGGATAGCGCGAACGGGGGCCGCGGATGCGGATCGAACCGCACGACGATCCGCGCGAGCGCGGGGAGCACGGGGAGCGCCGGGTAGCGGTCGCCGCCGATTCGACGCACGATCTCGTCCAGCGGAGCGTCCGCGTGGCTCGCCACGGCGGCGAGCTCGGCGCCGACCTCAGCAACGAGCTCGGAGAAGCTCTTAGCGCCGTCCAGGCGGATGCGGATCGGCATCAGCCGCTCGAGCGGCCCGACCGCCTCGCGACCGTCGTCGCCGAGCGGCCGATCGCTGGATGCGAGCACGAGGTCGCGCTGGTCTGAGTGCCGGCCCAGCACGACGGCGACGAGAGCCGTCGCCGTCGCCGCATCGAGACTGCCGGGAAGCCGGGTCCGCTGCGCGGTGGGGCGGCCGGCGCCGTTGCCCCCGGCATGGAGGTCCAGCGGCCCAAGCGCGTCGGCTAGATGCTCCTCCCACCAGTCGAGGTCGGCGGTCGACGCGCTGCTGCCGAGATGGTCGCGCTCGGCGGCGACCATGCTGCGGCGAGCGCCCGCCGCCACGCCGCGCCGGTCGCCCGCGTACGCGGCCGAGATGTCGGCCCAGACGCGATCGAGGGAGATCGGGTCGAGTGCGATCCGATGCCCGACGAGAACGACGACGTGACGATCGTGGTCGATGCGGACGATCGCCGCGCGAAGGAGCGGTGGATGCGCGAGCGAGAGGCGCGCGCTACGGCGCACGGCCTCCACGGCGTCGGCGACGCCCGAGGAAGTGGCCTCCACGACGTCGACCTCGGCTCGGACCTCGAGGGCAGTCGCGTACGGGCCATCTGCGTCGACGGCGTAGGCGGTGGTGAGCGCCTCGTGCCGTGCGACGACCTGCTCGATCGCCGCGCGCAACGCGTCGACGTCCAGCGGGCCTTGCACAAGCAGGGCGTCATCGAGCCTGAGCGACGGCGACGCCGGCTCGTGCTCGTGCAGAAGCCACAGCCCGCGCTCGTTCGCCGACAGCGGACGCCTGCTCGGTCCATCAGCTGGTCTTATACCTCCGCTCCCGTCTCCGGCGGCTGCCGTCGCAGGCTGAGAGGACGCATGTCCGTCCATACCTCCTCAACATAGTCGAGGCATTCGCGCTCGTCAGATCAGCGCGAGGCGGACGATCGTGTCAGTCGCGTGCAGGAGATGCAGCGGGCGCGGCGTCTGCGCGCGCAGTGCGGCGATGAGCGGCGTCGGCTCCGCCATCGTGACCTCGAAGATGACGCGGCGCCCCTCGAACGTCTGCACGGCGACATCGGAGACGCCGGGGATCGACGTCAGTCCGCCCTTGAACTCCGCGAGCTCTCTCAAGCCGGCGAACGGGCCGGCGGTGAGCGTCACCTGCCGCTGAAGTTGTGCTGCTCGGGCCCGCGGATGCGCGCCGGCCGGCTACGGCGGGGCGGGGGCTCCGGGGCGCGCCGAAACCGGCCGCCTCGCGATCGGCGATCTTTGCCTGGCGAGCAGCCCCGGGCCGCGGTCGGCGTCGAGTGGCGACAAACACAAGCTACTTGCCGCGGAAAGACGCTGGAGGACGTGCTCCCGACCGAGACACCGGATTTCGGTGGAACCGTCCTTGCTGGGGCTCTCTCTCTGCTCGGCGCCGACGATGAGGCTGTCGGCGACTTTATCCGCGGGAAGTTAGTAGGCAACTCCGACGATCGGCTACGGTTTCGCGATGGGCGATGACGCCGCCGAGGACCGCGACAGCTACTTCGTGGTAGTCAACCACGAGGAACAGTACTCGATCTGGCTCTCGGACAAGGACGTTCCTCTCGGCTGGAAGACCATTGGTGAACCGGCGCCGAAGTCCAAGTGCCTCGGCTACATCGACCAAGTCTGGACAGACATGCGCCCGCTGAGCGTTCGCCTTCGCATGGACCAAGATGTCCCCGTCCACGACGGCACCTGATCCGCTCAGACGGCGTCGAGAAGATCGATTCCGCGCCCTTCGTGGAAAGCGATGCGCGCGGACGTCAGGACTGTGACAGCCCCTGCATATTCCGCCGCGGGAGACATATCCGTCATCTGCGCGGGCGGTCGGACGCCGTTTGCGTAATAAACGAGCCTCGGCCGCTCCGTCCACGATGTCACGCGGATTGCGGCCATTGGCATATCGAGACCCACGCCAGCGGCCTTGAGGACGGACTCCTTGCGCGTCCACAGGGCATAGAACGCCGAAGGGCATGCGGGCACAACGCTTTCACCCGGAGCGCAAAGCTCTGGCCCGAGCGCCGCGACGTCGATCTGCCGGATATGCTCGATGTCGACACCCACTGGGCCAGCCCGCGTCTCGGCGACGGCAGCAAACTCCCCCGAGTGCGACACAGACACCTCGACGTCATGTCCGACCACACGCGGACGCCCATGTGGCGCTCCACACCGCGGGCACCCGCGGTCGATCTCGACCCGATCCGCCGCTACGCCAGTGCGGAGGCCGATGACGAGCCGCAGGAGCACTGCCCCCGCTACGAATCTGTTGCGATCTCCCTCGCGGCGGTATCGCTCGCACCGAAACCACTCCTCTTCGGAGAGGAGCGCGAAATGACTCGGTCGTATCGAAGAGATCTTCGCCCAGTAGACGACGCAAGACTCGACCGGCGGATGCTCGGCGGCCACCCGCCAGATCGTACGAGGTTCCTCATCGCGGCCCGCGGCGAGCTCGCCCGTGATCGCGTCAAACGCGGCGTCGACGGGCGCTCTTGGCCTGCTCGCCGGCGATCGGCCTCGAGGTCGACGTCGCGCCACGCGTTCGCCGTCTGCCAGGCGTCGCCGATGTCCTCAGCCGACGCGTTGTCCCACCACTCGTCGCGCTGCACGGGCGCGAGCGATGCGCGTGCGGCGCCGCGCTCGG
>Ga0136617_10000294_pt1 | contig 40514 bp, 40 predicted proteins | sample AntDrymUQ3222106_2_FD_129672 | JGI IMG/M metagenome (GOLD analysis project Ga0136617, IMG submission 129672) | Polar desert sand microbial communities from Dry Valleys, Antarctica - metaG UQ322 (21.06) | ecosystem: Environmental > Terrestrial > Soil > Desert | place: Antarctica: Dry Valley... | reverse complement strand
CAGCCGTCGCCGTCGCGCCCGCCACGGCTGATCGGGTCCTCGTACCGCCATGGGTGACCGGTGCTGCGCGCGCCGCCACCAGCCTCGTACTGCTGGGAGACGTCACCGATGAGCCGTGGCGGTACGCTCCCCCCAGACCCCCAGCCGTCGCGCCCGCCACGGCTGATCGGTCCTCGTACCGCTATGGCTGACCGGTGCGGCGCGCGCCGCCGCCGCACTATCCGTCCGCACCTCACGCCCTGAGCGCGTGGGAGAGGGGCGCGAACTCAGGACACCGACCGGAACCGCTGCGAGACGGATCCATTCCGGCGAGCAGCGCGGGTGGGCGGGGGAGGGTGCGACGGTAGCACCCTCCCCTAAATGGAAAAGGGCGCGACCTTGCGGTCGCGCCCCACGGCCTCTAGTTGTGAACGGCTTTGGTCAGTCCATCTCGGGAGCGGTTGCTCCTTCGGGGACGAACCAGATCTCGACACGGCGGTTGCGGGCTCTCGATGCGGCATCAGTGCCGGTGTCGAGGGGCTTGGTCGCGGCAGCGCTGCGCACGGTGATGCGCGCAGTGTCGACGCCGCGCTCCTTCACGAGATAGTTACGAACCGCTTCGGCGCGCCTGCGGGCCAGCACCTCGGGCATTCGCTCGCCGGCGTCGGCATGGCCGACGACGATGACGCGGCTGCGCGGGTCGCCCGAGAGACGGGTCGCAACGTCATCAAGGCAGGCCTTGTCGACGTTGTTCAGACGGGCCAGGTTCCGCGGGAACCCGCCGGCGGTGCAGGAGATCGCCTCGGCGCGACGCGGCGCCTCGGGCGCGTTCATGCGAACGGGGCAGGTCGCCTCGGCATCGCCGCCACGGCCGTCGGACACGCGCACGCGAACGGTCGCGGACGCGGGCGGGGTCATGCCGGTCGATTCGAAGTTGACCGTCGCGCCGGTGCCGGAGATGCGGCCGGCCGTCGCGCTCCACGTGTAGGTCAGCGCGTCGCCGTCCGCATCGGAAGCGATGGCGCGGACGCGGCTGCTCTCACCGGGCATCAGGGTCGTGCGCTCGATCTCGCAGCTCACCGTCGGCTCGCGGTTGGACGGGGGGGGCGGCGGCGGCGGCGCGGGAACGGCGATCTCGCGGCAGCCCCAGCCGGGGTGATAGCCGATCGAGATGTGACGGCCCGTCCAGCTCTTGCTGCTCTGATCCAGACCGCGGTCGTCGAAGTTGAGGTTCCAGGAGATCGCGGGACGGATGAAGAAGCCGGGCTTGATCCAGAGCACGGGCCCGACCACGAGGTCGAGGGGATCGGTCTGCTCGAAGTCGCCGTTGTTGCTGTAGCGCGTATTCATGATCTCGGCCTGGAGCTGAAGCCACGTGCAGGCGGGGATGTTGAGGCCGGCGGCGAGCTTCAGCGCGTTGTCGAGCTCGACGTCGTCCGGATCGCCGTTCACCTGGTAGCCGACGGAACCGTGGATGTCCGCCTTCATGCCGAGGTGCTTGGACAGGATCAGGTCGCCGCCCCAGGACACCTTGCCGGTGCCGAGGCCGAGATCTTCGTCGGCGGTCGGGATCTTCACGAAGCCGCGGAGCGCGAGGCCGAGGCCGTCGCCCTTGTAGTCATTGAGGAAGCCGAACTTGAAGCCCAGCTTGACGTCGCCGCGGCCCGTCTCCCAGGGCGTGGAGACGAAGGGATAGTCATTCACGTAGCCGGGCTGGAAGAGCGCATCGGCGTCGAGGCGGTTCTGCAGGCCGACGTTGCCGTAGATCTCGAAGCGGCTGGTGAGTCCGTATCCGAGCGAGAGGCCATGGATCGAGATGTCCTCGTCCTTGGGATCGCGGTCGAGGTTGTCGCGGAACAGGCTGAACGAGAACCGGCCCTTGGGCAGCGTGTACGCCGTCGGCATGTGGAACAGCCCGGTCGTCCCTTCGTAGGACGGGGTGGCCGGATGCGCTTCCCACTCCCTGCCGTCGATCTCCATCGTCCACGTCTTCACGTCGTCGCGCTCGACGGTGTGCATGTGCACATCGCCGTCGTCATCGACGGTGGTGATCGTCGTCGTCCCGGTGTCCTGGGTCCTCGTTCCCTCTTCGCCGGCCGGGGGCACGCTCTGTGCCCACGCCGGAGCTGAGAGGGCGAGGAGTCCCCCCAACAGCCAAGGTGTCAAAGTTCGTCTCATTGGAACGTCCTCCTTTTTGCTGGCCTGTTCACGGAATCTAAAGTAATGCTTCAAGTATAGTCCTTAAGGCTGAATAGTCACAGTGTTTTCGACTGGAATACCGGCGGCGTCCCGTGCCACGAGGGCAGCGAGGTCCTTCTCGGCCGCCGTCCGGACCCGACCGGCCAGCAGCAGGCGTCCACGTTCCTCTCGCACGGTCAGCCCGTACCCGGCGAGACTGGGATTCGACAATAAGGCCGCTTCCGCGGCCTGAGTACGCTGCGACATCGGCACGGCGGCGGGCGCCGTGGGAGGCGCCCCCGCGGCGGCGCCGCCGGAGATCTGGTCCCTGACGGTGTTGACGCCCGACGTGTCCTGGGCCAGCGCGATGGCAAGCTGCTTCTGCTGATCCCCGGTCACGGTGCCGGTCAGCGTCACGTCGCGCTTGAACGCCGACACCTTGATGTCGCTGCCGGCCATCTGGCGGTTGAGCGAGAAGGCGGTCGTGACCTTCGCCTCGAGCGCGCGGTCGTCGAAGCTCTCCCCAACCGATCGCCCGATGCCATCGGTGACGGCCGCATTGGCGCCCGTACGGAGCTCGTTGCGGACCTGCTTGACGTCGGGCACGCCGGCGGCGACGCGCTCGGCGGCCTGGCGGAGGTCCTCGGTCGGCACCTCGCCACGGAGGACGACGACTTCGTTGTCCGTCGACACGTCGATCGAGTAGGGGCGGAGCGTGCGGCTCAGCTCCAACGCCGCCTTCACCTGGCCCGTGACCTTGGTATCGCGCAGCTGGTTGCCGACGGTCTGGCCGACGCCGCCGATCCGGCTGCCGACATCGCCGAGGCCGTCGGTGGCGGCGGTGCGAGCGCCGGCGTCCGTGCGCTGCCAGTAATATAGGCCCGCGATCACGAGGCCAATCAATACTATCAGCGCAAGGAAGCGGCTCACCGGCGGCACTCTGTGTTTGGACAGTTCATTCTATAGGCTCGACCTGAACGCCACGGCTATGCAAGACCCGTGCTCATCCATTACGGACGTGCGATTTAGCGCACTCGTACCGGCCAGATTCGTCGCGCGCCCCAACCGGTTCCTCCTCTGGGCCGACGTCGGCTCGAGGCGGGTGAGCGTCGCTTCACGCGACCCTGGGCGGCTCGACGGGATCCTGGTTCCGGGAACGCGCCTACTTCTCGCCCCCTCGGCAACGCCGGGCCGCCGGACTGCCTTCACGCTTACCCTGGCCCGCCAGGGTGACATCTGGGTGTGTCTCATACCGGCCCTCGCAAGTCGAATTGTACATTTTGCAGTCGGGCGGGGGGGGATCGAGGGGCTGAAAGGCGCGAAAGTGATGGAGCGCGAGGTGGTCGTCGGCGGTAGCCGCCTCGATTTCCGGATGCGCCATCGCGGTCGGCCCCTCCTGGTCGAGGTCAAGGCCGCCGTCTTCGTCGAAGGACGTCGCGCGTTGTTCCCGGATTGTCCGACCGTGCGGGGGACGCGCCATGTAGGCGAGCTCACCGCGGCGCGGCGGCGTGGCGAAGACGCGGCGCTGGTGTTCGTCGTGCATCGCGAGGACGCGGACAGCCTTGCGCCGTGGGGCGCGGTCGATCCGGAGTTCACGCGCGCGCTGCGCACCGCGCATCGGAACGGGGTGCGCGTGCTTGCTTATACGTGCCGCGTCACCCCCGAAGGCTGCACCCTCGCGCGGCGGATCCCGGTGGAGATCGATTGACCGCGCGTCGCTCTGGCGCCGCCTGCGTGCTCGCGCTCGTCGCGGCCACCGCCACGGGCGAGGCGCCCCTGACGCGGACGTCGTATCGCAGCGGCGATCCCGCCATCGACGCGCTGCAGCCGCTTCTCACGCAGACCCTCGAGGCCAACCGCAAATCCTTCGCGGGGCGGACGGGGACGGTGAAGGGATTCGGGGCGGGCACGATCTACCCGCAGATCTGGATCCGCGACAGCGCGACGCTGCTGCCGCTCACGCGATGGCACTACGATGGCGCTCATCTCGCGTCGTGGCTCGAGGAGCATCTCGCGCACCAGAACGCGGATGGCTCGCTGCACGACTGGGTGGCCGCCGGGGATGTTGCGCGCTTCCAGGCCGATGCCCCACGCGCGCGCGAGGTGCATCGCGGCCCGGGCGTCGTCCTCGCCGCCGATCGCAACACGACGGAGACGGACCAGGAATCGAGCGCGGTGGACGCGGCGCGCATCGCGTTCGACGCCTCTCGCGATGCCGCGTGGCTGCGCAAACCGATTGCGGGGCGCACCGTCCTCGAGCGCCTCGACGCCGCCCTGACGTTCGTCGCCGAGCGACGGATGGCGGACGGCCTCGTCACCGCCGCGTTCACCGCCGACTGGGGCGACGTGAGCCCCGTGTACGCCGACCAGCGCGTCATCTATCTCGACGACGCGACGCCGGTCGTGGGGAGCCTATACGCCAGCGCGCTGTACACGCGCGCGACGCGCGCATTGTCCGAGATGTACGCCGCCGCCGGGGACGCCGCCGGCTCCGCGCGATGGGCAGCGCGATCCCTCGCCGTCGCCGCGGCGGTGAATCGCCGCCTGTGGCAGCCGGAGCGCGGCTTCTATCGCCTGCACGTGCCCGTGACGTCTCCGCCGGGATGGGCGCCTCCGGACAACCGCGACATCTTTGCCCTCGGCGGCAATGCGCTCGCCGCGCTGCACGGCGTCGCGGGTGAATCGCGGCTGGAGCGGATCGTCGCCGCGGCGGAAAGCCGCCGCCGCCAACACGGCCTGACCACGATCGGCGGCGTCCTGCTGCCGCCGTATCCCGCCGGCTTCTTCCGCCATCCCATCCTGCGCGAGCCGTTCACGTACCAGAACGGCGGGCAGTGGGACTGGTGGGCGGGGCGGTTCGTGCTCGCCGAGTTCGAGGGCGGCCAGGCGGTCAGGGCCATGGAGCATCTGCGCGAGCTCGCCGCGCGGGCCGTGGCCGCCGGCGGCCTGCACGAATGGAGCGATCGCAACGGGAGGGGACGGGGGAGCGCGCGTTATGCGGGCAGTGCGGGCGCCCTCGGCGCCGCCGTCCTGCAGGGACTGTTCGGCCTCGATCTGCGAAGCGACGGCCTCACGCTCCACGTTCGACTGGGCGGCCGTTCCGGCGAGGTGCGTGCGCACGAGCCCGCCTCCGGGACCACGATCGCGTATCGCCAGGCCTTCGACGCCGCGACGGGGCGGCTGACGCTCGACTTCGAGAGCAACGCGCCCGGAACGGGTCGGGTCGAGATCCTCCTGCCCCCCGGGATGACGCCTTTGTCGGCGCTCATGGACGGAAAGACGCGCACTTTGCCCGGAGTGCGAACGGTCGGCGAGGACCGCTATGCCGTCGTCGAAACGGACTGGGGCAAGCACACGCTGGCGCTGGCGTTGCGGTGAAAGGCTTCGCCGTTCTCATGACCCTCGCGCTGGCGCTGATCGCGGCGAGACCCGCCGCCGCCGATCCGCTTCCCTTCGGCCCGGGCGAGCGCATCGCAATGCGCGTCACGTACGCGCGGCTCACCGCCGGCCGCGCGGTGATGACGGTGACGGGCGAGCAGCGTGAAGGTCGCGCCGTGCTGAGCTTCGTCCAGGAGGTGAAGAGCGAGGGAGTGTTCGCGTGGCTGTTCCGCTACCGCGTCGATAATCGCCTCGTCGCGACGTGGGATCCGGCGACGGGCTGCTCGTACGGGCTCGACAAGAAGCTGCGGCAGGGACGCTTCGCTCGCGACCAGCGCGTGCGGATCGATCCCGGGAAGGGCCGGGTCGAGATCGAGGACCGCGGCTACCCGGTGACGGTGTTCGCCGTCGCTCCGTGCGTGCTCGACGTGTTGTCGGCCTTCTACGTCGCTCGCGCGCGAGGCACACGCGGGGACGAGCCGCTTTCGGTCAAGGTCTACGATTCCGGGAGCGTCTACGATCTCGTGTTCCGCGTGGTCGGCCGCGAGGTGCTCGATCTTCCCGCGCCGCTGGGCCGCCGCGTGGCCACGACCATCGTGCAGCCGATGGTGCCCCCGGGGAAGGGGCTGTTCGCGCAGGACGGCGATCTGAAGGTGTGGGTCACCGACGACGCGCGGCGGATCCCGGTGCGGGCGCGAACGAGCGTGGCCATCGGGTCGGTGTCCGCCGACCTCGAGACCTACGTCGCGGGAACGCCTACGGCATCACCTTTCGATGGCGGGACACTTCCTCCTCGTAGTACTTCCGGTAGAGGACTTCCCACTCGTCCGATCCCTCCAGGATCGTCCGCTTCTGGCTCTCGATCTTCTTCCGCACCAGCGCGTCGATAGCCTCGTCCGTCCGCATCTCGCCTTCGATGAGCTGATGGATCTCCCCGCGGATCTGCTGCACGTCGGCGAAGAACTCCACGCCGTCGTCGTTGTTGAGGGCGTGCAGGATCAGGTGCGACAGGCGGAGGGTCTTCTCGCGCGACAGCTTCACAGGATGATGCCCTTCTCCTTCGCCAGCTTCTTTTTCGCCATCTTGAACATCTCCGAGTAGGACATGTTCGAGCGCTCGATCTCGGCGGAGTGCTGCAGCAGCACCTCGCGGACCTCTTCGTTCAGGCGATCCTCGACCGCGAGCTCCTCGGTGATGACGTGCGTGATGAGCTCGATGATGCGCGGCTCGGAGTCGACCTCGAGCTTGCCCGAGGACACGAGCGTCTTGACGATCTTGCGGGAGATGAACTCGATTTCGTCGGCGTTCAGGCGCATGGGGATGAGGCGAGTATATCAGCGGGCCCCTGTGCTATCGTCGGCGGCCATGCCGCTGCACGTCGTGCGTCATCCCCTCATCGAGGACGCGCTGTCGCGGCTCCGCGACCGCGTCACGCCGTGCGACGAGTTCCGTCGCCTTGCGCGGCGTGTGAGCCTGCTCCTCGCCGCCGAGGCGACCCGCGACCTCACCCTTTCCGACGTGGCCATCCACACCCCGCTCGAGCCCGCGATCGCGCACTGCGTGTCGTCGCGGGTGGTGGCGGTGCCCGTCCTGCGCGCCGGCATCGGGATGCTGGAAGCGTTCCTCGAGCTCGTCCCGCAGGCCCAGGTCGGGTACTTCGGCCTCGAACGAAACGAGGAGACCGCGGCTGCGCGGCGCTACTACGAAAAGGTGCCGAAAAACCTCGGCGACGCCACGGTGTTCCTGCTCGATCCCATGCTCGCCACCGGCGGGTCGGCGGCAATGGCCGTCGACGGGCTCACCGGTCTCGGCGCGAGCCGCGTCCGGCTGCTGTCGATCGTTGCCGCGCCGGAGGGCATCGCGCACCTCGAGGCCGTGGTTCCCGACGCGATCATCTACACCGCGGCCCTGGACCGCCAGCTGAACGACCGCAAGTACATCCTGCCCGGCCTGGGAGACTTCGGCGACCGCCTCTTCGGGACGTAGCGAGCTGGGGGGTGCTGTAGTCGCACCCCCCAGACCCCCCGCGCGCTTCACCGGAGCGAGCTCCGGCTCGCGCGCCGCGGTCGCTCGTGGTCCCGGCGCGGCCACGGGGTGCTGCCCCGAGCGGCGCACCACGACGTTCGTGCCCTCGGGACGGCCGGTTACTTCACGTAGCCGAGGGCGCGAAGCTTCTCGATCGCTTCCGCGGAGAGCAGGCTTTCCTGGCCCGCATGCCCATAGCGGGTCGCGCTCTTCTCCGTTCGCTCGTAGGCCTCGCGCAGCCGCGCGACGATCTCGGGATGCGCCGTCGCGAGGTCCCGCGTCTCACCGGGGTCGGCCTCGACGTCGTACAGCTCGGCCCGCCCGGGCCGGCGCTCGACGAGCTTGTGGCGGCCGAAGACGACGGCGCGTACCTCCTGCTTCTCGTCGAATTCGACGAGGTGCGCCAGCAGCGGCCGATCGCCGTGGCTCCAGGTCCCCGTGCGCAACAGGGGGGCCAGGCTCCACCCGACGTTGCGCGGATCGGGCGGCAGCCGGAGGAGATCGCGCAGGGTGGGAAGAATGTCGACGTGCGCGACAGGCACCGCGATCCGGCGCGGCAGCGCGCCCCCGCCGTGGACGATCAGGGGCACCCGCATGAGCTCGTCGTAGAGGCTGTTGGCATGCCCGACGAGCCCGTGATCATGAAAGCCCTCCCCGTGATCGCTGGTGACGATCACGATCGTGTTCTCGTCCCAGCCCATCGACTCGAAGAGGCCCTGCACCTTGGAGTCGAGCAGGCGGATCTCGCTGTCGTACGCGGCGACGAAATCGCGTCGCGGATTCGGCCGGCCGTCCTTCATGAACTCGTCGAACGCGCGCCCCTGGGGCAGGTACGGCTCGTGCGCGTCCATGTAATGAAGATAGAGAAGGTACGGGCGATCGCCGGTGAGCTCGCCGCGCCATTTCTTCACCCGGCGGTTGACCGCGGTGGCCGAGGCATCGGAAGCGCTCTCGAAGCGGTCGAAGCCGGCGTCGAACCCGCCAAGGTCGGAGGCGCTCGGGTTGTCCGAGACGGCGAAGGTCGCGTAGCCCGCCTTCTTCAACGCCTCCGCGATCGTCTCCGCCTCGTCGGGCACGCGGCTGACCCGGAACTCGTTCTCCCGCATGCGCCGCATGTTCCAGATGACGCCGTGCTGGAAGGGATGGAGCGAGGTGAAGAGCGAGGCCGTCGCGGGGGACGTCCATCCCGACGATGAGTAGGCTCGATCGAACACGGTGGATCGGGCGGCGAGCGAGGTCAGGAAGGGAGCGGTGTCGCGCGGGTATCCGTAGAGGGGGAGGTGGTCGGCGCGGACGGCATCCAGGACGACGATGACGACGTTCGGACGGCGCTCCGTCGGGCCGTTGCGCCCGCAACCCGCCATGCCGATCGCGACCATTCCCACCAGGAGGAACGCGCGGGGGACAGAGCCCGATTTCATCGCGGGAATGTGGCGAAGCACGGAAGGTCCGGCGATCGTCGCATACCTTGACGCCCGTCGAAGGCCTGACATATTCTCGCCTTCCACCCACCCGCGGCTTTTTGTGCACGTGTGGGCACTGCGCGACACCAAGGAGACACCGGACCGGCGGGATGTCACAGATCTTCCACCACAGTACGAACACCGTCTCCCGCGTCAGCATATTCGGGGCGCTCTTCGTCATCGCGGCCGCGCTGTGGCTCACCCTCCAGTTCAGCCGGTCGCCTTATGCCACGGGCGAAGGCCTCGTGCGTAGCCAGCCCGTGCCCTTCAGCCACCAGCACCACGTGGGCGGGATGGGGATCGATTGCCGCTATTGCCACACGTCGGTCGAGATCTCGGCCAGCGCGGGCATGCCGCCGACCAAGACGTGCATGAACTGCCACTCCCAGATCTGGGCGACGAGCGCGATGCTCGAGCCGGTCCGGGAGAGCTTCCGCACCGACAAGTCCATCGAATGGAATCGCGTCCACGACCTGCCGGACTTCGCGTATTTTGCCCACGCGTCGCATGTGAACCGGGGCATCGGGTGCAGCACGTGCCACGGCCGGGTGGACCGCATGCCGCTCATGGCGCAGGCCGCGTCGCTGCAGATGGAATGGTGCCTCGACTGCCATCGCAACCCCGCCAAGTACGTCCGCCCCCAGGACCAGGTGTTCAACGCGGCCTGGGAGCCCGGGCCAGATCATGACGGGGGACGGCTGGCCCGCGAGTACGACCTGAAGCCGAGCACCGCCTGCTCGACGTGCCACCGATGAGCGCGCCCAGGGATGAGATGCCCGATCTCTCGGGGCTGACGCGCCGCATGGACAGCCAGGACGGCCGGCGCTTCTGGCAGAGCCTGGACGAAATCCAGGAGACGCCCGAGTTCCTCGCCTTCCTGCACCGCGAGTTCCCCGAGAACGCGTCCCAGTTCGAGGACCCGGCCGGACGAAGGCAGTTCCTGAAGATCATGGGCGCGTCGATGGCCCTCGCCGGCCTCACCGGCTGCACGCGGCAGCCGGAGGAGAAGATCGTCCCCTTCGTCCGCGCCCCCGAGGACATGATCCCCGGGCGCCCGATGTTCTTCGCCACCGCGCTGGTCGAGGGCGGGTACGCGAACGGCGTGCTCGTCGAGAGCCACATGGGGCGGCCGACCAAGATCGAAGGGAACCCCGAGCACCCCGGAAGCCTCGGCGCCACCGACGCGCGTGCGCAGGCCGACATCCTCAACCTCTACGATCCCGACCGCTCGCGGACGCTGACCTACCTCGGCGACATCCGCGTCTGGGACGACTTCGTCGCCGGGCTGCGGTCGGCCCTCGACGCGCAACGCGGGGCCGGCGGCGCCGGCCTGCGCATCCTCACCGAGACCATCACGTCGCCGACGCTCGCCGCGCAGATGGATTCGATCCTGAAGGAATTCCCGGCCGCGAAATGGCATCAGTGGGATCCCGACGGCGCCCACAGCGCGCGCGCCGGCGCCGTGCTCGCGTTCGGGCGCCCGACGGACACGCGATACGACTTCACGCGCGCCAACGTCGTGCTGACCCTCGACGCCGACTTCGCGAGCGCCGGTCCCGGCCGGCTGCGCTACATCCGCGACCACGCGTCGACGCGCAAGCTCGACGGCGGCCGCACGTCGATGTCGCGGCTGTATTCCGTCGAGAGCATGCCCGGCCTCATGGGCAGCCAGGCCGACCACCGGTTGCGATTGAAGCCGTCCGATGTCGAAGGGTTCGCCCGCGCGCTCGACGCGGCGCTGGGCGGCGATGCCTCGGCGGGGAAGACCTGGGGCGCATGGCTCGACCCCCTGGCCGCCGACCTGCGCGCCAACGCCGGCGCGTCGATCGTGATGCCCGGCGAGTACCAGACCCCGGCCGTGCATGCCCTTGCCCATGCCATCAACGCCCGCCTCGGAAACGTGGGGAAGACGGTGTTCCACGGGACGTCGGCAGAAGCCCGGCCCATCGACCAGATCGCCTCCATGCGCGATCTCGCCTACGACATGGAGCGCGGCGCGGTGCGCCTCCTCGTGATCCTCGGCGCCAACCCCGCCTTCACGGCACCCGCGGACCTCGACTTCGCGCGGAAGATGGATCGCGTCCCCCTGCGCGTGCACCTCGGCCTGTACGACGACGAGACGGCCGAGCTGTGCCACTGGCACGTCCCGCAGGCGCATGCGCTGGAATCATGGGGCGATGCGCGGGCGTACGACGGGACGGTCACCATCCAGCAGCCGTTGATCGCACCCCTCTATCCCGGCTGCAAATCTCCGCACGAGCTGCTGGCGGCGTTCTCCGCGCGCCCTTCGGTGAAGGGGTACGACGTGGTGCGCGACTTCTGGCGCGCCGGCGGCGCCCTCGGGGCCGACTTCGAGCTCGGGTGGCGGCGCGCGCTGCACGACGGGGTGGTCCCCGGGTCGGCGTTGGTGCCGGGCGCGGTCGTGCCATCCGGCAGCGCCGTTGCCCCGGTCTCGCCCGCGGCTTCCGCCGTTCCGGGAACGCCGCCGCCGCCTCCGCCCAGCGGCGGGATGGAGATCGCGTTCCGCCCCGACCCGAGCATCGGCGACGGCCGGTTCGCAAACAACGGCTGGCTGCAGGAGCTGCCCAAGCCGCTCACCAAGCTCACGTGGGACAACGCCGCCCATATGAGCCCCGGCACCGCGAAGCGCCTCGGCGTCACGCTCGAGCGCACTGCGCGCGGGATACAGACCGACATCGTCGAGCTCCAGTATCGCGGGCGCTCCGTCCACGCGCCGGCCTGGATCATGCCCGGCCACCCGGACGACACCGTCACCGTGCACTTCGGGTACGGACGGCGGCGCGCCGGGCGCGTCGGCAATAACACGGGCTTCGACGCGTATCCGCTGCGCACGAGCGACGCGCTCTGGTCGGGCACCGGGCTGGAAGTGGCGAAGACGGGCGAGCGGTACACGCTGGCCTGCACCCAGGACCACTGGAGCATGGAGAGCCGCGACGTGGTCCGCGCGGCCACCCTCGCCGAGTACCAGGCCACCCCCGACTACGCGCGCAAGCGCTCGCACGAGCCGCCGCGCGAGATGACCATGTACCCGAACTACCGGTACGAGGGTCACGCGTGGGGCATGTCGATCGACCTCAACGCCTGCGTCGGCTGCAACGCCTGCGTCGTCGCGTGCCAGGCCGAGAACAACATCCCCGTGGTGGGCAAGCAGCAGGTCGCGATGAGCCGGGAGATGCACTGGCTGCGCATCGACCGCTACTACGCGGGCGGCGCGAACGACCCCGAGACCTACCACCAGCCGATGATGTGCGTGCACTGCGAGAACGCGCCGTGCGAGGTCGTGTGCCCGGTCGCCGCCACCGTCCACAGCGACGAGGGGCTGAACGACATGGTCTACAACCGCTGCGTCGGCACGCGCTACTGCTCGAACAACTGCCCCTACAAGGTGCGGCGCTTCAACTTCTTCCTGTACGCCGACTTCGAGACCACCAGCCTGAAGCTGATGCGAAACCCCGACGTCACGGTGCGCAGCCGCGGCGTGATGGAGAAGTGCACCTACTGCGTGCAGCGGATCAACCAGGCCAAGATGGAGGCCACCGCCGCCGGACGCGGGCTGCGGGACGGTGACATCACGACCGCCTGCCAGGCGGCCTGCCCGGCCCAGGCCATCGTCTTCGGCGACATCAACGACAAGAACTCCCGGGTGGCAAAGCTCAAGGCCGAGCCGCGCGCCTACGGCGTCCTCTCCGACCTGAACACCCGCCCGCGCACGACCTACCTCGGCGCGGTGCGGAATCCGAACCCGCGCATGCCGCCGATCCCCGCCGGCGAGCCGATCGACGAGACGGCGGCGCCGCAGAGCGCGCCCGGTTCCGCCCACGACGAAGCACCCGCACCGGGGCACCCCTGAGCGTGTCTTCCGATCTCCACTCCGACCAGGCCCGCGCCGCCCGCGAGGCGGAGCTGCGCGACCGCGAGGTCCCGGTCGTCGAGCCCGGCCACGACTTCGCATCCGTCACGGAGAAGATCAGCGCTCTCGTCCTCACCCGGAAGACGCCGCGCTTCTGGTGGGTCGGGTTCGCGTTCGGCTTCCTCCTCCTCCAGCTGCTGTTCGTGGCCATCGCCAACCTCCTCTTCCGCGGGATCGGCGTGTGGGGCCCCAACGTGCCCGTCGGCTGGGGCATGGACATCATCAACTTCGTCTGGTGGATCGGCATCGGCCACGCGGGGACTCTGATCTCGGCGATCCTCCTGCTGCTGCGGCAGGATTGGCGCACGTCGATCAACCGCTTCGCGGAAGCCATGACGCTGTTCGCGGTGGCCTGCGCGCTCTTCTACCCGATCTTCCACACGGGCCGCCCCTGGCTCTCGTTCTACTGGCTGTTCCCGTATCCCAACACCATGGGCGTCTGGCCGAACTTCCGGAGCCCGCTGATCTGGGACGTGTTCGCCGTCTCGACCTACGCGACCGTGTCGGCGCTGTTCTGGTACGTGGGCCTCATCCCCGACTTCGCGACCCTGCGCGACCGCGCCCGCAGCAAGAAGTTCGCCGTGGTCTACGGGATGCTGGCGATGGGGTGGCGGGGCTCGGCCAAGCACTGGCACAACTACGAGACCGCCTACCTGCTGCTGGCCGGCCTGGCGACGCCGCTGGTCATCTCCGTGCACACCGTGGTCAGCTTCGACTTCGCGGTTGGGATCATCCCCGGCTGGCACGCCACGATCTTTCCGCCCTACTTCGTGGCGGGAGCGATCTACGCCGGGTTCGCCATGGTGCTGACCCTCTCCATCCCCCTGCGGAAGTTCTACGGGCTCGAGGACTTCATCACCATGCGCCACCTCGAGAACATGGCCAAGGTGATGCTGGCCACCGGGCTCATTGTGGCCTACGGCTACATGATGGAATCCTTCATGGCCTGGTACAGCGCGAACCCGTACGAGAAGTTCATGATCGTGAACCGCATGACGGGGCCCTACGCGCACATGTACTGGGCCCTCATCGTGTGCAACGTCATCGCGCCCAACACGCTCTGGATCAAGAGCCTCCGTACCAACGTCCCGTACCTCTTCTTCATGTCGCTCGTGGTCAGCGTGGGGATGTGGCTGGAGCGCTACGTCATCATCGTCACCAGCCTGCACCGCGACTTCCTGCCTTCGTCCTGGGGGATGTACAGCGGGACGTTCTACGACTGGTCGGCCTTTATCGGGACCATCGGGCTGTTCATCACCCTGCTCTTCCTGTTCATCCGCTTCCTGCCCGTGATCTCGATCTTCGAGATGCGCACGCTCCTTCCCGCCGCCGAGATCCCCGATGAGGCGGTCCCGGCGCCGCGGCCGGGGGAGACGCATCCGTGAAGCGCACGGAGATCTACGGCCTGATGGCGGAGTTCACAGACCCGGGGTCGGTGGTCGCCGCCGCGCGCCGCGTGCGCGAAGCGGGATACCGCAACGTCGACGCCTTCTCGCCCTATCCGATCGAGGAGCTGTCGGAGGCGCTCGAGTTCCACAAGTCGAAGCTGCCGCTGCTGGTGCTCATCGGCGGGGCGGCGGGGCTCGTGGGCGGCTACGGGCTGCAGTACTGGACATCGGTGATCGACTACCCGCTGAACATCGGGGGACGTCCCTTCCACAGCTGGGTGTCCTTCATCCCCGTGACCTTCGAGATCACGATTCTCCTCGCCGCCCTCGCCGCCGTGCTTGGCATGCTCGCCCTCAACGGACTCCCGGAGCCGTACCACCCGGTCTTCAACGTGGAGCGCTTCGCCCTCGCCAGCAAGGACCGCTTCTTCATCTGCATCGAGGCGACGGATCCGAAGTTCGACCACGACGAGACCTGGCGGTTCCTCGTCTCCCTCGGCCCCCGCTTCGTGTCGGACGTGGAGCACTGATGAGGGCGCAGTTTGACTTCAAGGCTTCATCGAGCTGGGGGGTGCTGCGCCGCACCCCCCAGACCCCCCGCTCGTCGCGCCGAAGTGAATCCGTCGCTCCTCGCCGCTCGTTCCGGTGGGTTGTTCTCTGTGGCTCTGTGTCTCTGTGGCTGATCATCGGGGGGCTTGCCCTGGGGGGATGCCGGCAGGACATGCACGACGCGCCGCGGTACGAGGCTTACGAGGGCAGCGAGTTCTTCGGGGACGGGCGCTCCATGCGGCCGCAGGTCGCGGGCACGGTGGCGCGCGGGCAGCTGCGCGAGGACAGCGCGATGTTCGCCGGAAAGACCGGCGCTGCCTTCGTCACCGGCAACCCTATTCCCGTGACGCTGCAGCTCGTCCACCGCGGCCGCCAGCGCTTCGACATCTTCTGCGCTCCCTGCCATGCCCGCTCCGGACAGGGGAACGGCATCGTGGTGCGCCGCGGCTTCCGCGCGCCGTCCTCGCTGCACGTCGACCGCCTTCGCGCGCAGCCCGACGGGTATTTCTTCGACGTCATCACCAACGGCTTCGGCGCCATGCCCGACTATGCGGCGCAGATCCCGGTCGCGGACCGGTGGGCGATCGTCGCGTACATCCGCGCCCTGCAGCTGAGCCAGCACGCGCCGGCCGCGGGCCTCTCGTCGCGGGCGCAGGAGCGCATCCGCGCCGCGTCCATGCCGCAGGGGGCCGCTGCGGCCGGGAGCGGCGCTGCTCCTCCGATGCCGGACGGGACTGCGGCCGCCCCGCCCGCCGGGCATCAGCCATGAGCACGCCCGCCTTTGCGGTTCCGCCCACCCTCGATCGGATTCGCCGCACTGCGCTCATGGCCGGTGTGGCCGGCATCCTCGTCAGCCTCGTCGGCGGCGCCATCGACGCGACGCAGTTCTTCCGGTCGTACCTGTTCGCGTTCCTGTTCTGGACGGGGATGGGCCTCGGATGCCTGTCGATCCTGATGATCCACCACCTCACCGGCGGGATCTGGGGGCTGGCGATCCGGCGGCTGCTGGAAGCGGGGACGCGGACGATCAAGGTCTCGGCGCTCCTCTTCATCCCGATCCTGTTCGGGCTCTCGCGCATCTACCTGTGGGCGCAGCCGGACGTCGTCGCCCACGACCCCATCCTGCAATCCAAGGCGGCATACCTGAACGTGCCGTTCTTCGTGGGACGCGCGTTCTTCTACTTCGCGGCCTGGATGGCCCTCGCCCACTTGCTCAGCAAGTGGTCGCTCGAGCTCGACGGCCACCGCGAGAGCCTGTACATCGCGCGGCGACTGCGCAGCCTCGCCGGCCCCGGCCTCGTCATCATGGGGCTGACCATCACCTTCGCTTCCGTGGACTGGGCGATGTCCCTCGACCCGCACTGGTTCTCCACCGTCTACGGCCTGCTGTTCATGGTGGGTCAGGTGCTTTCGGCGATGGCGCTGGTGATCGTCGCCCTCGCGGTGTTCGGTCGTGACAAGCCGCTGATGGACGTGACGCGGCCGTCGGTCGTCCATGACCTGGGCAAGCTGATGCTCGCCTTCATCATGTTGTGGGCGTACCTGAACCTGTCGCAGTTCCTGATCATCTGGTCCGGCAACCTGCCCGAAGAGATCCCGTGGTATCTCCGGCGGCTGCACGGCGGGTGGCAGTACCTCGCGCTGCTGCTGGTGGCCTTCCACTTCGTGCTGCCGTTCCTTCTCCTCCTGTCGCGTGACCTCAAGCGCCACGCGCGATTGCTGGCCATGGTCGCCGGCGTGGTGTTGTTGATGCGGCTGGTCGACCTGTTCTGGCTGATCGCGCCGAACCTTCAGGGCGGCCACGGCGAGCACGCGCCGCACGGGATGTCGGTCCACTGGCTCGACTTCGTCGCTCCCATCGGGATGGGCGGATTGTGGATTGCAGCGTTCGCGCGTGAGCTCGCGAACCGCCCGCTGCTGCCGCTGGGCGAGCCCGAGCTGACCGAGTTCATCGAGACGCCGGTGCACGCGGGACACTGATGGACGCGAAACACCAGACACCGAAGGAGGCGATGGGCGGGCACGAGCCGCCCGCTCCGCATCCCCCCATTCCGCCCGGCACGATCGCCTACGAGAAGACGGACATCGACCCGAAGTCGATCACGCGCATCGCCATCGTCATCGCCGTGCTGACCGTGGCCTCGGCGGGAATCGCCTTTGGTCTCTTCCAGCTGCTCGCGAAGCGAGCGGAGGGCAACGACCCGCCGCCGCCGCCGCTGAGCCGGCCGGCGGGAGGGACGCGCGCGCCCGAGCCACGCCTCCAGACGGCGCCGCTCGCCGACCTGGCCGCCATCCAGGACGAGGAGCGGCGCGCCCTCGGCGCCTACGGATGGGCCGACGAAGCGGCGGGCGTCGCGCGCATTCCGATCGAGGAGGCGATGGCCATTTACGTCGGGCAGGCCGCGCGATCGGCGGCGCTGGCGACCCCGGCCGGGGCATCACCGTCGCGCGGCGCATCCCCGTCGGCGAACGCATCACCGTCGTACGCTGCCTCGCCGTCGCCCGTCGCCGCGCCGTCTCCCGCCACCTCGGCGCCAGGGGGCCATCAGTGAGCACCCGGGCATTCGTGATCGCGTTGATCGCGGCCCTCCCGGCGGCGGCGGCAGCGCAGCCTGCGACTGCGGCCGGACCCCCGGCCGGGATGCGTCCCGCGGTCCTCAAGGACATCGGATTCGACCAGCGCCTCGGCGAGATGCTTCCGCACGACATCCCCCTGCGCGACGAGGCCGGCAACGCGGTGCGCCTGGGCGATTTCTTCGGCCAGCGGCCGGTGGTGCTGACCCTCGTCTATTACGACTGCCCGATGTTGTGCACGCTCACCTTGAACTCCCTGTCCAGCGCGCTGGCCACCCTGACCTTCGACATCGGCCGCGAGTTCGACGTGGTCACGGTCAGCTTCGATCCCCGCGAGAAACCGTCGCTGGCCGCGGCCAAGAAGAAGGGCTATGTCACCCGCTATGGCCGCCCGGGAGCGGAGACGGGCTGGCACTTCCTGACCGGCGACCGCGAGTCGCTGGCTCGGTTGACCGCGGCCGTCGGATTCCGCTACCAGTGGGACGCCGAGATCAAGCAGTTCGCGCACCCGAGCGGTCTCATGGTGCTGACCCCGGAAGGCCGGATCACGCGTTACCTGTACGGGATCGAGTACGCGCCCAAGGACCTGCGCCTGAGCCTCGTGGAAGCTTCGGAGCGGAAGATCGGGACCCCCGTCGATCAGGCCATGCTCTTCTGCTACCAGTACAACCCGGCCACCGGGCGTTACGGCCTCCTGACCATGCGCCTCCTCCGCGGCGGGGCCGTCCTCACCGTGCTCGGCCTCGGCGGGCTCATCTTCTCGCTGCGCCGCAAGGAGCACGCCATGCTCCGGGACGGGGTGCGTTAGCCATGTCCGGCTTCCCGCTCTTCCCCGAGCAGGCGTCCACGATCGCCGGGCGCGTGGACGCCCTCTACTTCTTCCTCATCGCCATCAGCGCGTTCTTCGGCCTGCTCATCGCCACCCTGGTCGTCGTGTTCGCGGTGCGGTACCGCCGCCGCTCGCCCGACGAGAGGCCCAAGGCGATCCTCGGATCGGTCGCGCTCGAGCTCACCTGGACGCTGATCCCGCTCGGCATCGTCATGGTCATCTTCCTGTGGAGCGCGGAGATCTTCTTCTCCATGGTCCGCGTGCCCCCGGGGACGATGGACGTCTACGTCGTGGGCAAGCGCTGGATGTGGAAGGCGCAGCACATGACGGGGCAGCGCGAGATCAACGAGCTGCACGTGCCGGTCGGGGTCCCGGTGAAGATCACCCTCGCCTCCGAGGACGTCATCCACAGCTTCTTCATCCCCGCCTTCCGCGTGAAGAGGGACGCCATCCCCGGCCGGTACCAGACCATGTGGTTCGAGGCCACGAAACCGGGGCGCTACCATCTGTTCTGCGCCGAGTACTGCGGCACCAAGCACTCGGAGATGATCGGGTCGATCGTGGCCATGGAGCCGGCGGCGTTCCAGGCCTGGCTGCAGGGCGGAACGGGGGAGGTCTCGATGGCGGCGGCGGGCGAGCGCAAATTCCAGGAGCTCGGCTGCATGACCTGCCACCGCGGGGACACCGAGGGGCGCGGCCCGAACCTGCAGGGGCTGTTCGGTCGGCCGGTCACGCTCGCCGGCGGGGAGACCGTCCCCGCGGACGAAGGCTACATCCGCGAGTCGATCGTGAACCCCGCGGCGAAGATCGTGGCCGGGTACCAGCCGATCATGCCCGCCTACCAGGGGCTCGTCACCGAAGAAGGGCTGATGCATCTCGTCGCGTACGTGCAATCGCTGGGCGGTAACGCCGGCGCCCAGGGCGGGGCGGGCGCATTGGGCCCCGGGGGCGCAAGCGCGCCAGACGCGAATGCCGCCGGCGCGAGCCCGGCGACACCCCAGGCGCGCCCTTCCGCGCAACCGGTCCCGGACCAGCCCCGGCAATGACGACCACGACCTCGCCCCTCATTCCCGCTGCGGCGCCGCGCCAGCGCACGCACTACCTGAACGCGAATTACGGCGTGTTGTCGTGGCTGCTCACCACCGACCACAAGCGGATCGCCATCCTGTACCTGGTGACGATCTCCGCCATGTTCTTCCTGGGCGGATCCTTTGCCGTCGCCATCCGCCTCGAGCTCGTCACGCCGGCGGGAGACCTCTTCCAGTCCGAGACCTACAACAAGCTCTTCACGATGCACGGGATCGTGATGGTCTTCTTCTTCCTGATCCCGTCCATTCCCGCCGTGCTGGGGAACTTCCTCATCCCCCTGATGATCGGCGCGCGCGACCTCGCCTTCCCGAAGCTGAACCTGGCCAGCTGGTACATCTTCGTGTTCGGCGCGCTCTTCAGCCTGTACGCGATCGTGAACGGCGGGGTCGACACCGGGTGGACGTTCTACCCCCCGTACAGCACCTCGTTCTCCAACACCCAGGTCCTGGCCGCCGGCCTCGGCATATTCATCACCGGGTTCTCGTCCATCCTCACCGGCCTCAACTTCATCGTCACCATCCACAAGATGCGCGCGCCGGGCCTCACCTGGTTCCGGCTGCCGCTGTTCGTGTGGGCGCACTACGCGACCAGCCTGATCATGGTCCTGGGCACGCCCGTGATCGCGGTCACGATCCTCATGGTGGCCCTGGAGCGGACGCTGCACCTGGGGATCTTCGACCCTGCGCTGGGCGGCGATCCCGTCCTCTTCCAGCACCTGTTCTGGTTCTACTCGCACCCCGCGGTGTACATCATGATCCTGCCCGCGATGGGCGTGATCAGCGAGGTCGTGACCTGCTTCTCGCGCAAGCGGATCTTCGGCTACGAGGTGATCGCGGCCTCCAGCATGGCCATCGCCATCTTCGGATTCCTGGTCTGGGGGCACCACCTGTTCCCGGCCGGCCAGTCCACCTACGCCGGGGTCGTCTTCTCGTTGCTCAGCTACCTGGTGGCGATCCCGTCCGCGATCAAGGTGTTCAACTGGACGGCGACCATGTACAAGGGCTCGATCAAGCTCGACACTCCGATGCTGTACGCGATCGGCTTCCTCGGCCTGTTCACCATCGGCGGGCTCACCGGCCTCTTCGTGGCCGCGGTGGGCGTGGACATCCACGTCCACGACACGTACTTCGTGGTCGCCCACTTCCACTACATCATGGTGGGCGGCGCGATCATGGGCTACCTCGGCGGGCTCCACTTCTGGTGGCCCAAGATCTCGGGGCGCCTGTACCCGGAGATGTGGGCGCGGGTGGCGGCGGTCATCGTGTTCGTCGGGTTCAACCTCACCTTCTTCCCGCAGTTCATCCTGGGGTACCTGGGCATGCCGCGGCGGTACCACGCCTACACCGAGGAGTTCCAGGTCCTGAACGTGATGTCGTCGGCGGGGGCCTCGATCCTGGGTGTGGGCTACCTGCTGCCCATGTTCTATTTCGCCTGGTCGATGCGCTACGGCGCGCCCGCCCCGGCCAACCCGTGGGGAGCCACCGGCCTGGAATGGCAGACGCCTTCGCCGCCCGTCACGGAGAACTTCCCGGTGCAGCCGGTAGTCGTGGACGAAGCCTACGAGTACGCGAAGGGCCGGGAGGTGACCGTTGTCTGAAGCGGCGCACCATCATCCCGCCCTTGCCCATCACTTCGAGAACCTGGGCGAGCAGAAGGAAGCGTCGAGCCTCGGGATGTGGCTGTTCATCGCCCAGGAGGTGATGTTCTTCGGCGGGATGTTCCTGGCCTACACCGTGTACCGCAACCTCTACCCGGCGGCCTTTGCGGAGGCGAGCCACCACCTGGATTGGAAGCTGGGCGGCATCAACACCGCGGTGCTGATCCTTAGCAGCCTGACCATGGCCCTGGCCGTTCGCGCCGCCGCCCTCGGCAATCGCAAGCAGATCGTCCTCTTCCTTATCGCGACCGTCGTGCTCGGCTCCATCTTTCTCGGGGTCAAGGTCGTGGAGTACGGGGACAAGTTCGAGCACCACCTCGTGCCCGGCGCGCACTTCCAGTTCCCCGGCCCGAATGCGCGACCGGCGCAGATCTTCTACTCGCTGTACTTCGCGATGACCGGCCTCCATGCGCTGCACATGATCATCGGCATCCCCATCCTGCTCGTGCTCGCCTGGCTGGCCCATCGCGGGCGATACACCCCCGCGTACCACACCCCGGTGGAGATGACCGGGCTGTACTGGCACTTCGTCGACATCGTGTGGATCTTCCTGTTCCCGCTGCTTTATCTGGTAGGACCGCACTGAGATGAAGAAGTGACGGCAACAACGGAAACGGACGTGCACGAGCACGAGCACGGGCACGAGCACGGGGGGCGCCACCCGCACGTCGTGCCGCTCCTGACGTACTTCCTCGTCTTCGGTGCGCTGATGGTCGGGACGTATCTGACCGTCTGGGCCGCGGGCCAGGACTTCGGCCGCTTCAACACCGTCGTCGCGCTCGGCATCGCGGTGACCAAGGCGACCCTGGTGGTGCTGTTCTTCATGCACGTCAAATACTCGCCCCGGCTCACCCAGCTGGTGGTGGCGGTGGCGGTTGCGTTCCTGGCCCTCCTCATCGGCGGGGTGGTGAACGATTACTACAGCCCGCGGCTCGACGGGCAGATGGGTCCCGCCAACATCCGGCGCGAATAGATGACGACCATCGTCGACCCGGGCATCGAGGACTACCTCCGCCGCCTGTACGATGACGGCGATCCGGTCCGCCTCGAGATGGAGGCCGTGGGCGCGGAGCGCAAGTTTCCGATCGTCGGGCCGCTCGTCGGCCGCCATCTCGGCGTCCTCGCTCGCGCCATCGGGGCGCGACGGGTGTTCGAGCTGGGGTCCGGCTACGGATACTCGGCGCTGCATTTCGCCCGCGCGGTGGGCCAAGGCGGCGAGGTGCATTGCACCGAGCTCGATCCCGGCAACGTCGCGCTGGCCCGCACCTTCCTCGAAAAGGCCGGCGTGTGGGACCGCGTCACCTATCACGGGGAAGAGGCGACGGCCGCGCTGCGCCGTGTCGGCGGCGTCTGGGACATCGTCTACGTGGACATCGACAAGGACGGCTACCCGGACACCGTGCAGCTGGCCTACGACCATCTCCGGCCGGGCGGGCTCATGATCACCGACAACGTGTTGTGGTCGGGCCGCATCCTCGACGGGCAGGACGACGGGTCGGCGATGACGAAGGGCATCCGGGAATTCACGCGCCGCCTCTTCGGGCACAAGGGTTTCCTGACCACGATAGACCCGACGCGGGACGGAGTCGCGGTGGCCCTCCGCCTCTCCTGACCCGGAGACGCCGGGCGGCGGCGTGGGCGGCGACGGTCGCGGCCGCCCTCGTTCTCTGGGCATTCGCGTTCCTTCCGGCCGCGGTTGAGCGCCGCTTCAACGGCGTCCATGGAGCACCGCGGCCCGTCTCCGAGCGTGCGCGCGCCGTGCATGCGCGGCTGCTGATCGTGGACCTGCATGCGGACTCGCTGCTGTGGGGCCGCGACCTGCTCGACCGCGCGCGTCGGGGCCACGTGGACGTGCCGCGTCTTTCGGCCGGCAACGTCGCGGTGCAGGCGTTCACCGTCGTCACGCAGACCCCACGCGGCCAGAACATCGAGAGCAACGACGACCGCACCGACAACATCACCCTGCTCGCCATCGCCCAGCTCTGGCCGCCGCGCACCTGGGGCAGCCTGCGACAGCGCGGGCTCTACCAGGCGGAGCGTCTCCGCGACACGGCGCGCGACTCGCACGGCCGGCTGACCGTCGTCCGCACCAGGGGCGACCTCGCCGGGTTCCTGGAGCGGCGCGCAGGGCGGCGCGACCGCACCGCCGCGTTTCTCGGCCTCGAAGGGGCGCAGTCGCTGGGCACCGATCCCGCTGCGCTCGACGAGCTTTCGGCCGCCGGGTACCGGATGATCGCCCCCGTCCATTTCTTCGACACCGTCTTTGCCGGGTCGGCGCACGGAGTCGGGAAGGGCGGCCTCACTGCCGCCGGACGCGCGCTGGTGGCCGGGCTCGAGGAGCGCTCGATGGTGCTCGACCTCGCGCACGCGTCCGAGAAGACGATCGACGACGCGCTCGACGTCGCCCGCCGTCCGGTTGTCGTGTCGCACACCGGCGTGAAAGGCACCTGCGACAACGCCCGGAACCTGTCCGACGCTCACCTGCGCGGCATCGCCCGCACCGGCGGGGTGATCGGCGTCGGCTTCTGGGAGACCGCCGTCTGCGGGCGCGATGCGGGGGCGATCGCACGCGCCATCCGGCACGGGGTCTCCGTCGCCGGCATCGAGCACGTCGCCCTCGGATCTGACTTCGACGGCGCCGTCGCCACGCCCTTCGACGCCAGCGGCATGGCCGCGCTCACCGAGGCGCTCCTCGCCGAAGGGTTCGCCGAGGCGGACATCGCCCGCATCATGGGGGGCAACGCGATCCGTGTCCTCCAGTCGGCGCTCCCCTGAGCGCGGGCCAGGGGGCATGGCGGCGGATGCGCCATAATGCCCGCCAGTGGTGATCCGGTGACGATCGAGCCCGCGCGCAACCGCCTCGGGTGAGCGCGCCTCCCCGGCGCATACGCAAGAGTTGGCGGACCTGGCTCGTCGGCCGGCGGCTCCCGACCTCCGACGCCGCGCACGAGGCGATCGGGAAGCGTCTCGGCCTGGCCGTCTTCGCGTCCGACGCCCTGTCCTCCACCGCCTACGCGACCCAGGAGATGCTCACCATCCTGGCCTTCGCCGGCCTCGTCGGGTTCACCTACGCCTTTCCCCTGGCAATCTCCATCGTCTTCCTGCTCGCCATCGTGACCTTGTCCTACCTGCAGGTGATCCACGCGTACCCTGGAGGCGGCGGCGCCTACACCGTGGCCCGCGACAACCTCGGCGTGCGCCCGGCGCAGGTGGCGGCGGCGGCGCTGCTCGCGGACTACGTCCTCGTGGTGGCGGTGTCCACTTCGTCCGGGGTCGCGCATCTCGCCTCCGCGTTCCCCGGTCTCCTCCAGCACCGCGTGACCATCGCGATCGTCCTCGTGCTCGCGATCATGGTCGTCAACCTCCGGGGCACGAAGGAGTCGGGGAAGATCTTCGCCGTCCCCAGCTACTTCTTCATCACCGTGATGCTGGCGACCGTGGTCGCCGGGCTCGCGCGCTACTTCTTCGGCACGTTGCCGCGCGTGGCGGACACGCCTCCGATGTCCCACGCCGGATCCCTGCAGGCGATCAGCGTCTTCCTGCTCCTTCACGCCTTTTCCAGCGGCACCACGGCGCTGACGGGAGTGGAGGCGATCTCGGCCGGCACGACCGCCTTTCGCGAGCCGCGCAGCCGCAACGCCGGCCTCACCCTGCTGGCCATGGCCGGGATCCTCGGGACGCTTTTCCTCGGCATCACCTTCCTCGCCGAGCGCGCGGGGGCGGTGCCCTCGGAGGCGGAAACCGTCGTTTCCCAGCTCGCCCGCACGATCTTCGACGGGCGCGGCTTCCTGTACCACGCCGTCATCGCCGGGACGACGATCATCCTCGTGCTCGCGGCCAACACGGCCTACAACGGGTTCCCGCGCCTCTCCGCGCTGCAGGCCGAGGACGGGTTCCTGCCCCGGCAGCTCACCTACCGTGGCAGCCGCCTCGTGTACTCGCGCGGGATCATCGCCCTGGCCTGCCTCGCCTCGCTGCTGATCTGGATCTTCGACGCCAGCGTGACCCAGCTGATCCCGTTGTACGCGATCGGGGTCTTCCTCTCCTTCACCTTTGCGCAGGTCGGGATGACGCGGCGCTGGTGGAAGTCGGGGCGGCTGGCGCCGGGCCACGAAGCGCGCGAGCGCGGGTCGGTGCTCCGGCACGACCCGAAGTGGCGCTGGAAAATGGCCGCCAACGGCCTTGGCGGGATGGCCACCGCGGTCGTGACCCTCGTCTTCGCGGTGACGAAGTTCCGCGAGGGCGCGTGGGTCATCCTCATCGTCATACCCGCCATGGTCGCCCTGTTCGTGGCCATCCGCGCCCACTACCTCGAGCTCGGGCACAACCTCTCTCTCGACGCCTACGGCGCGCCGCCGCGAGTGCTCCGCCATCGCGTGATCCTGCCCATCAGCGGCGTGCATCGCGGCACCGTGGCCGCGCTGCGTTACGCGCGCGCCCTGTCCCACGACATCACGGCGGTGCACGTGTCGGTGGACGCGGACCAGACGCGGCGGCTGGAGGAGAAGTGGGGGCTCTGGGGGAACGGCGTGCGCCTCGTCACCCTGACGTCCCCCTACCGGCTGCTGATGGAGCCGCTGCTCGAGTACATCGAGCGCGTCGCCGACCTCCAGCAGCCCAACGAGACGCTGACCATCGTCGTGCCCCAGTTCGTCGCCCGCAAGTGGTGGCACAACCTGCTGCACGCGCAGACGGCAGTCATGCTGCGCCTCGCCCTGCTCTACCGGCCGGGGATCGTGATCACGAACGTGCCGTACCAGATGGCCGACGAGGAGGAGCCGTCGGGGGCCGACGCGCCAGTCCCGATGCCAGCGTCAGCAGGCCGGCGAGAGTGAGAAACCCGCTCGCCGCCAGCACGAGCGGTTCCGAGTAGTCGACGCGCAGCTCGCGATCCGCCGAGCTGTCCGCGAAAAACCTCTGGGCGCGGTCCACTGCGGCGGCATCCTTGACGCAGGCGAATCGCGTCGCGTCCCCCTCCCCGTCCATGAGCGAGAGCGACGTGCATGTCACCGCCAGCGGATCGGTCTTTCCCAGCCGCTCCGGCTCCGCGACGAGCGCGGCGACGGCGGACAGGCGCGTCGCCTGCCACGGAATGGCGTGGAAGAAGGTGCGGCGGATCGCGCACGCGGCAGGGCCGGGCACGTCCCGGGCGCACTCGAGCGTGGACACCGGCTCGATGAGGTGCAGGGCGAGGCCGCCGGCGATCATCACCGCCCCGGCGACGAGGCGCGACCGCGCGGGATGCGTCAGGCCGGCGTCCCGATGTCGAACGACGTCGTGAGCGCCGTGTCCGGCGCCATCGAGTGCCAGACCGAGCAGTAGGTTTCGCGGGACAACGCGATCGCGCGCTCCACCTTGTCCGGGGCGACCACTCCCGTGATCGCGAACCGGATGTCGACGCGCAGCAGCCGGCGTGGCGGCTTCTCGGCGCGGTCGGCTTTGACCCGCGCGCTCAGTCCGCGCAAAGGCTGGCGCCCTTTCTCGAGGATGACGACGACGTCGCTCAGCATGCAGCCGGCGAGGGCAAAGGCCAGCGCCTGCACCGGCGAGGCCGCCGTCCCGTTGTCCCAGTCGAGTGTCGTGACGGCGGCGCCGCCGGTCCGGCAGGACACGATGGTGCCGCCTTCCCACGTCAGGTCCGCCTGGATATCGGACAAAGCTTACCGGCCCCTGGCCAGCAACCTTGCGATGCGTTCCTCGAGGGGCGGGTGGGTGCTGAAGAGGCTGGCGAACCCGCGGCCGGAGAGCGGGTTCACGATGAACAGGTGCGCGGTGCTCGGCTCGGCGTGCATCGGGATCTGCGCCGAGGCGATGTGCAGTTTCCGCAGCGCGCTGGCCAGGCCTTCGGGCCGGCCGGTCAGACGGGCACCCGTCTCGTCGGCCCCGTACTCGCGCGACCGGCTCACCGCCATCTGGATCATCATGGCCGCCAGCGGGGCCAGGATCATCATCGCGATGGCGGCGATGGGGTTCGGGCTGTCGTCGTCGCCGCCGCCCATGAGCATGAACGGGTGCGCGACCCACGAAATCGCGCCGGCGATCGTCGCCGCCACGGTGGAGACGAGCGTGTCGCGGTTCAGCACGTGGGAGAGCTCGTGGGCGAGCACGCCTTCGAGCTCGTCGGGGTTCATTGCCGTCAGCAGCCCTTCCGTCGCCGCCACCGCGGCGTGCTTCGGGCTCCGCCCGGTGGCGAAAGCGTTCAGCGACGGCCCGGGGACGACGTAGAGGCGCGGCATCGGGATGCCCGCCTTCAGGCTGAGGCGCGCCACGATCGCGTGCAGCTCCGGCGCCTCCTGCGGCCCCACCGGCTGCGCGTTGTACATCCGGAGGACGAGCTTGTCGCTCCAGAACAGCGCGCCGAAGTTCATCACACCGGCCATGACCAGCGCGATCGTCATTCCGGACCGCCCGCCCAGCGCCGCTCCGACGGCGAGGAGGAGCCCGGTCATCGCCGCCAGCAGCAGCGTCGTCTTCACCATGCTCATGTTTAGAAGTTACGGCGCGCGAAGCCTTCCCGCAAGCGTACGCGTGGCCGCCCAGGAGGAATCCGTGGCTAAGCGCCACCCCACCCGCAGACTTCGCAGCTGGTGGCCGCGGCGGGCAGGACGCTGCCGCACGAAGGGCACTGGATGTTCGTCGGCGGCGACTTCTTGGCCTCGCCACCCTGGGCGATGTAGACGTCGAGCGCATTCTCCGCCCGCAGCGTCACGCGCCCGCAGTCGGCGCATACCGCGGCGCGCAACTGGGCGAGGAGGCCGGCAACGGGGGCGCCCGGGGTCTCGGCGAGCCGGACGTCCGGCGCAATGCGCTCGGACCCGCATTCACGACATCGCATGGTCATCGCCTGATGGTAATCCGCGCGCGCCCCCGAGCCGATCGGGAGGGCGGCGGAAGCGCGTAGCACGCCCGGCGCCCGGTGGGGGGTCTGGGGGGGAGCGAAGCACTTTGGCTAATTGCTGACGTTCCCCCCCAGCTTGATACGGACATCTGTCCGGCGGACACGGACGAGTGTCAACCCGCCGCGACCCGATCCATGACGCCGGATCTGCCGTGGAATGAGGCGTTCTCGCGATTCTCGGCGGTGTAGCGGCGCTCCTTTCCGTGGCACCTCCGTTGCAATGTGTCGCGTCGAGATGATTCCCGGCACGTCGGCGATGGACAAGGCGATCGAACAGCCGCGGGGCATCGGCGCTCGGCGGTGGGGGCTCATCGGCGTCGTGGCCGCGGTCCTCCTCGGGCTGGCCGCGCTGGTGCCCGCGGCGCGCCGGTGGTCGCGCGCGGATCGCGCGGTGGACGCGGCCCGGCTGCGCGTCGCCGACGTGGTCCGCGGCGATCTCGAGCGCGACGTCTCCGCCCAGGGGCGGATCGTGGCCGCGCTGCATCCCACGCTGTTCAGCCCCGCGCAGGGAATCGTCGCCCTCGACGTCAAGGCCGGGAGCGAGGTCAAGCAGGGGCAGCTCCTGGCGCGTGTCGAGAGCCCCGAGCTGAAGAGCCGGCTGGTCCAGGAGCAGTCGACGCTGGCATCACTGCGCTCCGATCTCGGACGCCAGGAGATCGCGGCGCGACAGGCCACCCTGACGACGAAGCAGAACGTGGACGTGCTCACGATGCGCCGCGCCGCCGCCGATCGCGGGAGGACCCGGGCCGAGGAGCTCTTCAAGGAAGGGCTCATGAACAAGGTCGACCACGAGAGATCGCAGGACGACCTCGAGGTGGCGACCCTCGAGGTCAAAAACGCCAAGGAGAGCTCCCAGATGGAGAGGGAGACCCTCGAGTTCGAGGTGCACAACCGGCGCCTTGCCGTGGCCCGCCAGCAGTCGATCGTCACCGAGATGCAGCGGCTGGTCACGGGACTCTCGGTGACGGCGCCCTTCGACGGCATGGTCGCCACCGTGAACGTGCAGGACCGCGACGCCGTCACCCAGAACCAGCCCCTGCTCACCGTGGTCAACCTGTCCGCCTTCGAGGTGGAGTTCGACATCCCCGAGAACTACGCGAGCGACATGGCGATGGGCACCCGGGCCGAGATCCTCTACGAGGGGAAGACGTATCCGGGCAAGGTCACGGCCGTCTCGCCGGAGATCCGCGACAGCCAGGTGCGGGGGACGGTCGTCTTCGACGGCGAGACGCCGCCCGGGCTGCGCCAGAGCCAGCGTGTCAGCGTCCGCATGGTGCTCGAGCGCAAGACCGGCGTGGTGAAAACCGCGCGCGGCCCCTTCCTCGAGAGCGGCGGGGGACGGCAGGCCTACGTCGTCGACAACGGCGTCGCGGTCAAGCGCGAGATCCAGGTGGGCGCGGTGAGCGTCTCCGAGGTCGAGATCACGAAAGGCGTGAACCCGGGCGAGCGCATCGTCGTATCCGACACGTCGGTGTTCGAAGGCGCGCGCACCGTGTTGATTCGCTAGAGAGGAAGAACGATCCCATGTTGCAGATGAATGGCGTCAAGAAGGTGTACCGGACGGACCTGATCGAGACGCATGCCCTTGCGGACTTCTCGCTCCATGTGAAGAGCGGCGAGTTCGTGGCCGTGATGGGCCCGTCGGGATCGGGGAAGACCACGTTCCTGAACGTGGCCGGCCTGCTCGACACCTTCAGCGCCGGCGAGTACCTGCTCGACGGCGAGAACGTGAGCCGGCTCAGCGACGACCAGATGTCGCGCATCCGGAACCGCAAGATCGGGTTCGTGTTCCAGACCTTCAACCTGATCCCCGACCTGCACGTCTTCGACAACGTCGACGTCCCGCTGCGTTATCGCGGGCTCGCCGGCGCCGACCGCAAGACGCGCATCGAGAAGGCCCTCGAGCTGGTCGGCCTCTCGTCGCGGGCGCGCCATCTGCCGTCGCAGCTCTCGGGCGGGCAGCAGCAGCGCGTGGCCATCGCCCGCGTGCTGGCCGGCGACCCGCGCCTGATCCTGGCCGACGAGCCCACGGGAAACCTCGACTCCCTGATGACGCGCGAGATCATGGACCTGCTCGAGCGCATCAACGAGCAGGGGACCACGATCGTCATGGTCACCCACAGCCCGGAGTGCGCGGCCCGCGCGCAGCGGCAGATCCACCTGCTCGACGGCAAGGTGGTGGATCTGGACGCCGCTCCGTCGCTGTCCCGCCAGGCCCTGCTCGAGAGCGTGAGCTAGACGCCGATGCTCCTCTACAACTTCCGCATCGCGCTCCTGAGCCTGAAGCGCAACCGCATCCTCTCGCTGGTCATCATCGGAGGCATCGCCCTGGGCATTGCGGTGTCGACGATGTTCTCCACCATGCGCCACGCGTTCGCCAAGGACCCCATCCCGTCCAAGAGCGACGTCCTCCACTACGTGCGCATGGACAGCTGGGACCCGATGAAGCCCTACCCCGGGGATGACCCGACGCAGCCGCCGACGCAGATCACCTACCGGGACATGGTCGAGATCATGAAGACGGACATCCCGGTGCGGCAGTCCGGCACGTTCAAGTCGAACCTGCTGCTGTTCCCCGACCAGAACATCGGCCGCCCGCGGAAGGTGATCGTGCGAATGGTCTTCTCCGACTTCTTCCCGATGTTCGAGATCCCGTTCAGGTACGGCTCGGGATGGGACAAGCGGGCGGACGCGGGACCGGAGCCGGTCGTGGTCATCGACGAAGAGACCAACGACCTCCTCTTCGGCGGGCAGGACAGCGTGGGGAAGACGGTCCGCATCGAGGACCGCGAGTTCAAGGTCGTCGGCGTGCTCGATACCTGGCGGCCCACGGTCAAGTTCTACGACGTCACCCAGAACCCGAACGAGCCGCCGGAAGGCATCTTCATGCCGTTCAACTTCCTTCGCCCCATGCAGCTGCAGACGGCGGGGAACAGCGACGGGTGGAAGAGCCCGCCCCTGCCGGGGTTCGAGGGCCGCCTGGTCTCGGAGACGTCCTGGATCCAGATGTGGGTCGAGCTGCCCGGGGACCGCGCCTTGCCCTACAAGGACTTCCTCGCCGCCTACGTGGGCGAGCAGAAGAAGGCCGGCCGCTTCCCGCGCCCGCTCAACAACCGCGTGCAGCCGGTGATGACGTACTTGAAGGAGCGCAAGGTGGTGCCCGACGAGATCACCGCGATGGCAGTAGTGTCGCTCCTGTTCCTCGCCGTGTGCGCCCTGAACCTCATGGGGCTGCTGCTGGCGAAATTCCTGGCCCGCGCGCCGGAGATCGGCGTGCGGCGCGCGCTGGGCGCCCGGCGTCTCGACATCTTCGTGCAGCACATCGTCGAGTGCGAGCTGGTGGCCATCATCGGCGGCACCATCGGCATCGCCATCTCGCTGGCTGGAATCGCCGTCCTCAACAACTGGGTGAAGACGATCCTGAACCGGCCCGACATCATCCAGTTCGACCCCCAGATGCTGCTGCTGGCAGTGGGCCTGTCGCTGGCCGCGGGCCTCGTCGCCGGCGCCTATCCGGCCTGGCGGGTCTGCCACATCGCCCCCGCCATCCATCTCAAGGTCCAGTAGGAAACCGGAGAAACCATGGAACTCGGTCCGATCGTCCGCGCCCTGCGCCGCAACAAGACCCGCTTCGGCCTCATCGCCCTCGAGATCGCGCTCACCCTCGCCATCGTCACCAACTGCGTGACGATGATCCTCGAGGCGCGCACCAAGATGGTCAAGGAGTCGGGGTTCGACGACTCCAACATCGTCTCCGTGCGGAGCACCCCGTTCGATCCCGCCTTCAAGGAGGAGGGATATCGCGACAACTCGCTGAAGCAGGACCTGGCCGCGCTGCGCGGCACCCCAGGCGTCATCGCTGCAACCAACAGCGGCTTCCTGCCCTGGCAGGGCGGCGGGAGCTCCACCGAGATGAGGATCGCGGGAACGAAGGGCGAGATGCTGCGCACGCAGATCTACAACGCCGACGAAGGCACCTTCCAGGCCCTGGGCGTCGAGATGGTGGAGGGCACCGCCTTCACCGCCGAGCAGACCGACACCGACACGCTTCGCCTGGCCGCGCTCAGCGCCAGCGCGCGGGAGATGGGAGCCGACGGGCTGCCCAGGGACAAGTTCACCCAGGACGTCGTGATCAGCCGCGCCTACGGAAAGCTGGTCTTCGGTGAGGCCTCGCCGCTGGGCAAGCTGCTCGAGGATTCCGACCGCGACATGTACCGCGTCGTCGGCACCATCGAGGACTTCTACAACCCGTACGGCTGGCCGATCCACGAGTACGTCGTCTTCTACGCCAACCGCCGCCGCAGCTTCGAGGGCGGCGCGCCGTACCTCGTCCGCACGGAGCCGGGGCAGGCGGTGGTGATCACCAAGACGATCGAAGACCGCCTTGTCGCCGCCAACGCCGGGCGCAACCTGCAGATGCGCACCATCGACGAGATCAAGGCCCAGTTCTTCGGCGCCCAGCGCATCACCGTGCGCCTGATGACGGGGACCGTCGTCCTCCTCGTCTTCGTCACGTCGCTCGGAATCGTTGGGCTGACGTCGTTCTCGGTCACGGAGCGCACGCGGCAGATCGGCACCCGGCGCGCCCTCGGCGCGCGCAGGGCCGACATCCTCCGGCACTTCCTGCTCGAGAACTGGGTGGTCACGACCTTCGGCCTCGTCCTTGGGGTCGGGCTGGCCTATGCGCTCAACATGGGGCTCATGTCCGGCGCCGCGGCGACCAAGCTCGGCTGGCCCATGGTCGTCGGCGGCGTGACCCTGCTCTGGTGCGTCGGGATCCTGGCCACGCTGGCCCCGGCCATGCGCGCGTCGCGCATCTCGCCCGCCATCGCGACGAGGAACGTCTGATGGGCACGGACACCATGACGGGGACACGCGACCTGAAGACGATGGTCGACGAATACGAGCGCGCGCTGATCCAGGCCGCTCTGGCCGAGGCGGGCGGGCACCAACGCCGCGCCGCGGCGTCGCTCGGACTCCTTCCCACCACCCTGTGCGAGAAGATCAAGCGGCTGGGCCTGCGGCACGGATCCTCGCCGGAGGGCACCGAAAACTCCGCCACTCCCTGACAATGCTGCGGTGAAGGTTCTGATCGTCGAGGACCAGGCGGCGATCGCCAAGGCGCTGACGGTCCTGTTCGAGATCCACGACATCCCCTGCCTCACCGCGGAGTCACCCGACGCCGCGCTTCTGGCGCTGCGGCGCGAGGACATCGCCGTCGTCCTGCAGGACATGAACTTCACCCCCGGCGCGACTTCCGGTCATGAAGGGATGGACCTGTTCCGGCGCATGCGGGCGCTCGACCCCGAGCTCCCCGTGCTCGTTGTCACCGCGTGGACTTCGCTCGAGACCGCGGTGCAGATGGTGAAGGAGGGGGCCAGCGATTACCTGGCCAAGCCCTGGGACGACGCGAAGCTGCTCGCGGCCGTCGGGCGGCTGCTCGAGATGCGGCGCACGTCGCGCGGGCAGCGCGATTCTGCCGGGGGCTCACCCGACCTGTGCGGTCTCGTCTACGCGAGCCCGACGATGCACCGCGTGGTGTCGCTCGCGGTCCAGGTGGCGACGGCCGACGTTCCCGTGCTCATCACCGGCCCCAACGGCGCGGGCAAGGAGAAGATCGCCGAGATCGTGCAGGCGAACTCGCTGCGCCGAGGCAAGCCTTTCGTGAAGGTGAACGTCGGCGCGCTCCCCGACGAGCTCCTCGAAAGCGAGCTCTTCGGCGCCGAGCCCGGCGCGTACACGGGGGCCACGAAGCGGAGGGTGGGGAGATTCGAGGCCGCCGACGGCGGGACGCTGTTCCTCGACGAGATCGGAAACCTGTCGCCGGCCGGGCAGATGAAGGTGCTGCGGGTCCTGCAGAGCGGCGAGTTCCAGAGGCTCGGCTCCAGCGAGACACGCCGTGTGGAAGTGCGCGTGCTGGCCGCGACCAACTCGGACCTCCGCCAGGCGATCCGCTCCGGGCGGTTTCGCGAGGACCTGTTCTTCCGGCTGAACGTCATCGAGCTCGTGGTGCCGCCCCTGCGCGAGCGCAAGGAGGACATCCTGCCGCTCGCCGACACCTTCCTGCGATCCTTCTCCGCGGGCAGTGGCGCGCCGCGCTCCCTGTCCGCGGGAGCCCGGGCCGCGCTCGTCGAGTACGCGTGGCCGGGAAACGTGCGCGAGCTGATGAACCGGATCCAGCGCGCGACCCTCATCGCGTCCGGCTCCGTGCTCGGGGCCGACGACCTCGAGCTGGCTTCGCCGTCGGCGGAGGTGGCGGCGGGCGGGATTGGTGAAGGCGCGGGAGTCGAGCGGCAGGAAATCGAGCGGGTGATCCTCGACTCCGGCGGCAGCGTTTCCCGCGCGGCGTCGCGACTGGGCGTGAGCCGCCAGGCGCTGTACCGGCGGATGGAGAAGCTGGGGATCGTCCTCGAGCGTCGCCCCCGCGGCTGACCACCGGTTTCCACCACATCCGGGCTGCATCGCCCGAGCCGTTACACTGATCCCGGTGGCATCGCCTCCCGTTCGGACGCGGCTCGGATTCGGCAAGCGGCTCGGCGTCCTGATCTTCGCGCAGGGCCTCGCGGTCGCGGGCGTGGCCGCCCTGGCGTCGTCGCTGCGTCCCGACCCCTGGATCGTGCTCGGGGCCGCAGTAGCGGCCGCTCTCGTGATTTCCGCCCTGGTCGCCGGCCGTGTGCTCGGCAGCGCGCGGCGGACCTTCATGGCGCTGACCGACGGAATCCGCAGCTTCCGTGACGGAGACTTCAGCCTGCGGCTGGCGGTCACGCGCCGGGACGAGCTCGGCGATCTCGTCGGCCTGTACAACGAGATGGGAGACGCGCTCCGCGACGAGCGCCACGACATCTACCAGCGGGAGCTGCTGCTCGACACCGTGCTGCAGGGCGCGCCGATGGGCATCGTCCTGGCCGGCCCCACGGGGCGTGTGGCGTACGCGAACCGTGCCGCGCGCCAGCTGCTCTCCGGGGGACGGCGCATGGAGGGGCAGTCCTTCGAGACCGTCCTCGCCACATGCCCTCCGGAGATCCGGGAGACTCTCACCCAGCCCGGGGACGCGCTGTTCACCGTTCCCGTGGAGGGGGAGGAGGAGACCTACCGCGTCGCCCGCCGGACGTTCCAGATGAACATGCAGCCGCACATCCTCTATGTCGTGGAGCGCCTCACCCCCGAGCTGCGGCGCCAGGAAGTGGAGGTCTGGAAGAAGGCGATCCGGATCATGAACCACGAGCTCAACAACTCGCTGGCCCCGATCCGGTCCCTCGTCCACTCCGCGCGCCACGTCGTCGGGAAGCCCGAGCACGCGCACCGGCTGGAGGGCATCTTCGAGACTCTGGAGGAGCGGGCAACGTACCTTTCCGAGTTCCTCGAGGGATACGCGCGGTTCGCGCGGTTGCCTCGTCCGCAGAAGCGCGCGGTCGTGTGGTCCGACTTTCTCGAGGGCGTCCAGCGGATGACGTCGTTCGTCCTGGAAGGGCAGCCGCCGGAGGAGCCCGGACACTTCGACCCCGCGCAGATGCAGCAGGTGCTGCTGAACCTGCTCAAGAACGCGTACGAGGCCGGGAGCGCCGAAGAGGAGGTGAAGGTCTCGGTGCACCGGACTCTCGACGGGACGTCCGCACTGCGCGTTCTCGACCGCGGCCGGGGGATGGACGACGACGTGATGAAGCGGGCTCTGCTGCCGTTCTATTCGTCGAAGCCGGCGGGAACGGGACTCGGCCTTCCGCTTTGCCAGGAAATCGTCGAAGGGCACGGCGGGCGGCTGCGGGTGCAAGCCCGCCCCGGCGGCGGGCTCGTCGTCACCTGCACATTGCCGCCGTAATCAAACCCGGTCGTCGAGGCCCTTGACGCCCGCCCTGGTGGCGCAGTTCGCGCAGCAGTAGAAGGTGCCGTCCTTCTCCATGCCATGGCCGATGATGCGGACCTTGCACTGCGCGCAGGTCGGGGCGAGGGCGTGGATCGCGCACTCGAAGCAGTCGAAGGACTTGGATTGCCCCTTCATCGTGACGGTGAAGGCCTTGTCGTAGTCGTTCCCGCAGACGGCGCACACAGCCATGGAGTGCCTCCTCGCAGCAAGGATGGCACGCCAGCGCGTCAAAGGGGGAACCACTTGCTGAACTTCACCAGGAAGACGTCGTGCGCGGGTACGCCGAAAGCCTGCCCGAGCCGCGGCGGAAGGCGAGTCCGTCCCCGGCGCGGAGCGCTTCGTCGCTCCGCGGCCCGTGAACGTTTGCAAAAAAAAACGGGGATCGGATGGTTCTCGCCGCGTACCATGGGCCGATGAGATCGACCCGACGGGACATGCTGCGCGGGGGGCTCGCGCTGGGGGTCGCGGCGGCATCCCCGGCGTCGCGTTCCGCGGCGGAGGCGTCGGGGGCGCCCCCGTTTGATGTCCCGGCGCCAATCGCCGCCCTGACCCCGCTCACGGAAGGCGTGGTGCCGATTACCGTCGAGGAGCACCGGGGCCGCATCGCGCGCGCGCAGGCCCTGATGGCCGCGGCGGGGTTGAAGGCGCTGGTGCTGGGACCCGGCACGAGCCTGACGTATTTCACCGGCGCGGAGTGGGGCGCCAGCGAGCGATTCTTCGGCGCGGTGTTGACTCGCGAGGGCGATCCGGCCTGGATCACGCCCGCCTTCGAGCGGGCCCGCGCGCTCGAGCAGGTCGAGATCGGCACGGATGTCAGGGGGTGGGAAGAGCACGAGAGCCCCTTCGCGTTGATCGCCGCGATCCTCAGGGAGCGCGGCGTCGCGACCGGCGACGTCGGAATCGAGGAGACGGTCCCCTTCACGTTCGCGAACGAGATCTCCCTCGCCGCGCCCGCGCTGCGGCTGCGCGCGGCGACTCCGGTCACCGCGGGCTGCCGCATGATCAAGGACGCCCACGAGCTCGCGCTCATGCGGCGCGCGTGCGAGATCACCGTCCGCGCCCATCGCGCGGTCTTCTCGTCGCTCCGCGAAGGGATGACTCAATCCGAGGCGGCGGCGCTCTCCTCCGATGCGCACCGCCGGCTGGGCATCCGCGGCGGATCGCTGGTCCTGTTCGGCGCCGACGCCGCGTATCCGCACGGCACGCAGCAGCCGCGGCCGCTGCAGCGGGGCGACGTGGTGCTGATCGACGGCGGCGGCCGGCTGCACGGCTACTCGAGTGATATCACCCGAACGGCGGTCTTCGGCGCGCCGCCGACCACGCGCCAGCGCACGATCTGGGACGTGGTGCGCCGCGCGCAGCAGGCCGCCTTTGAGGCCGCGCGCCCCGGCGCAGAAGCGCAGGCCGTCGATGCCGCCGCACGCCGGGTGATCGAGGCGGCGGGTTTCGGCTCCGGCTACCGCGCCCTCACCCACCGCGTCGGTCATGGCATCGGCATGGACGGCCACGAGTGGACATACCTCGTGAAGGGGAATCGCACGCGGCTCGAGCCGGGGATGTGCTTCAGCGACGAGCCCGGGATCTACATCCCCGGTGAGCTCGGCGTGCGCCACGAAGACATCATCTTCATCACCGCGACCGGCGCCTCCAACATGACGCGGTGGCCCGGATCACCGGAGGACCCGGCGGTCGTCTAGCGGCGGGAGGTGCTGCTCTTCAGGTCCTTCTCGTGCTCGGCAATGCGAATGCCGACGCGGCGGATCTGCTCGGTGGTCATCCCGCGGGCGGGCCGCGCGGGGGGCTCCTCGACGTCGGGGACGGCCGGAATATCCACGGGCACAGCGACCGGGGGCTTCGGGGCCGCGCGCTTCTTCCTGGTCGTCATCGATGCCTCCGTTTCACGGCGGACAGTATACTTGACGCCGCGGCGAGGCCCGCAGTTCGCGGGTTCCTGAGGTCGGGCGGCGCAGCACAGCCTCTTCGGGTAACCCTGAAGAGGCTTTTTGCGTATCTGCGTCAGTCTGACCGAGGAGACTACGGCCGGAGTCATCGAGCGGATGGGTGCGCTCGCCGGCGTCGCCGACCTCTTCGAGATCCGGGCCGACCTGGTGCTCGACCTCGACCTGCTGCAGATCCTGCGCGCGCGCGTGAAGCCGATGATCCTCACCTGCCGCGCCGAATCCGAGGGTGGCCGCTGGATCGACGGGGATCCGCGCCGCCGTCTCGCGCTGCTCGAGGGCGTGAAGCGCGGGTACGACTACGTCGACATCGAGCATCGCAGCGGGCTGCACGACATCGTGAACGAGAAGGCAGGGCGGGGACTGGTGCTGTCCTATCACGACCTCGAAGGGATGCCGGCGGACCTCGATACCCTCTACGCGGAGATGTCGGCGCGCGGTCCGGACGTCGTGAAGATCGCGGTCACCCCCCGCACCGTCGCCGACGTAGGAAGGGTGATGGCATTCGCGCGCCGTGCCGCGGACACCGGCGGGCCGCCGCTGGTGCCGATTGCGATGGGCACGCTCGGCGTCCCCACCAGGATCCTGTCCGGGCGCCACGGGGCACCGTTCACCTATGCCTCGGCCGCCGCCGGCGCGGAGTCGGCGCCGGGGCAGGTGCCCGCGTCGTTGATGGCCGGGCTGTTCCGGGTCGGAAGCGTCACGAGCGCCACGCGTGTCTTCGGCATCCTCGGCTCCGACGTCGCGAACAGCCTGTCGCCGGTCCTCCACAACCGCGCCTTCGAGGCGCGCGGCATCGACGCCGTCTACATCCCCCTGCAGGCCGATTCGCTGGAAGGCTTCCTGAGCGCGATGCCCGCGCTCGAGCTGTCCGGGTTCAGCGTCACCAGGCCGTACAAGGTCGACATCGTCCCGCACCTGCAGGAGGTCGAAGAGGCGGCGGCGGTCTGCGGCAGCGTGAACACCGTGCTCGCGCAGCCCGACGGAACGCTGCGCGGCTCGACCACCGACGGCATCGGACTTCTGGGCGCGCTCAAGAAGCGGGTGGATGTCAGGGGGCGCGCGGTCGTGGTTCTCGGCGCCGGCGGCGCGGCACGCTCGGCCGCGCTTGCGCTGGCCAACAAGGGGGCGGCCGTCACGCTGCTCGCGCGCGACGCGAAGCAGGCCGCCATCGCCGCACGCGCCGTGGGGTGCCGGCACGGCGCGCTCGGCGACGCGGCCCGCCATCCCTGGGACGTCCTCGTCAATGCCACGCCCGTCGGCTCCGGCGCGCTTGCCGGCGACACGCCGCTGCCTCTCGCGCTGCATCGGCCGGGGGCCGTGGTGCTGGACATGGTCTACGACCCGCTCGAGACGCGGCTGCTCCGCGAGGCGCGGGCGGCGGGCTGCACGGTCGTCGACGGCCTCGAGATGCTTCTCGCGCAGGCGGTGGCGCAGTTCGAGACCTGGACCGGGGTCGAGGCGCCGGTCGACGTGATGAGGCAGACGGCGGCCTATCTCGCCCACGCGCAGGCGCGATGACCAACCAGGGGCGGTACTCGCGGCAGGAGCTGTTCGCCGGCATCGGCGTGGAGGGACAGAAGAAGATCCGGGCCGCGCGGGTCGCGGTGGTCGGATGCGGCGCGCTCGGGTCGTCGCTGGCGGAAATGATGGTGCGCGGCGGCGCGGGCGCGGTCACCGTCATCGACCGCGACTACGTCGAGGCCTCGAACCTGCAGCGGCAGTCGCTGTTCGACGAATCGGACGTGGCCCGCGGCATGCCCAAGGCCGCGGCGGCGGCGGGACGTCTGAGCGCGCTCAACTCCGACGTCGAGGTGCGCGGCATCGTCGCCGATCTCGCGGTCGACAACGCGGGCGAGCTGCTCGCCGGGCACACGCTCGTCCTCGACGGCACCGACAACTTCGAGACGCGCTTCCTCGTCAACGACATCTGCGTGCGCGACGGCATCGACTGGGTGTACGGCGCCTGCGTCGGAGCGTACGGCCTCGCCCTCGCCGTCCGTCCGCACGTCTCGCCGTGCCTGCGCTGCGTGCTGGAAGAAATGCCGCCGCCCGGATCCAGCCCGACCTGCGACACCGCCGGCGTCATCGCGCCCATCGTGCACGTCGTCGCCGGCATCCAGGCCGCGGAAGGGCTGAAGCTGCTGGCTGGGCGATACGACGCGTTGCTGCGGGGCATCGTCACCGTCGACCTCTGGCAGGGCACCTTCGAGGTGATGGACTTGCGCGGGCAGAAGCCGTGGTGCCCCGCCTGTACCAAGGCGCGTTACGAGTACGCCGACGCCGAGGCGGCGCCGACGGCGGTTCTGTGCGGCCGCGACGCGGTGCAGATCCGCGCGCCCCGCGGTGGCGCGCTCGACCTTGGCGCTCTTGCCGGTCGCCTGGCCGGCATCGCCGACGTCACCGCGAACGAGCATCTGCTCCGCTTCGCCGCCGGCGGGGCGGAGATCGTGGTGTTCCGGGACGGACGCGCGATCGTGAAGAACGTGCACGACGTCGCGCAGGCGCGGTCGCTCTACGCGCGGTACGTGGGGATTTGATGACTTCCCATCGCCTGGTCCAGGTCCCGCGGGGGGTGCAGTGCTTCGTGGGGGGCGAAGTAGTTCGCCGCCGCGCCATCGAGCAGGTCGCCACCGGCGTCTTCGCGGGCTGGGACTACGAGGAGATCATCCCGCCGCTGTTCGACTACGCCGACGTCTTCTCGACGCCGGGCCTCGCCGCGCAGACATATTCGTTCGTCGATCGCGACGGCAACCT
>Ga0136617_10000293_pt1 | contig 40548 bp, 39 predicted proteins | sample AntDrymUQ3222106_2_FD_129672 | JGI IMG/M metagenome (GOLD analysis project Ga0136617, IMG submission 129672) | Polar desert sand microbial communities from Dry Valleys, Antarctica - metaG UQ322 (21.06) | ecosystem: Environmental > Terrestrial > Soil > Desert | place: Antarctica: Dry Valley... | reverse complement strand
GGGTCGGTGGCGGTGACGGTGTTCCAGCGGAGCGTGTTCAGGTACGCGGAGAAGAGGCGCGGCGGGTCGAAGCCCTTCGCGCCGAGCTGGGTCCAGGCGCGGTCGTCCACGACCTGGGCATCGACCTCCTTCTCCCAGAGCGCCTCCAGCGGCGTTCCCTGGGCGTCGTCATCCAGACAGGAGAGACGGACGAGCGTCTGGTCGCCGCGCTGAGGACCGGGGACGACCGACTCGACGAGGTACTGCCGGGATCGGACGCGGACGACCTGACCGGGTTGAGGCGGAGCCGGTGCGGGGGTGCCCATGGGTGGAAGACGGTCATTCTAGCTGCGGAAAGCGGTCGGTCGAACTCGTTTTAAAACGAGTTGAGGCGCGCGCCGCTTTCCGGTTCGGCCTCAGGAGCGGAGTTCGGGAACGTATACGTCTCCGACACCGTCTGCGCGACCGCGGCCTCTACGAGGCCGGCCACATCGAGGGCCGTCTCCGCCTGCAGCAGCTCCTCGACGGTGGCGTGGGTGGCCGGGCTGCGCGGCACGAACAGCTGGCAGCAGTCCTGGTCGGGAAGGATGCTCACGTCGAAGGTCCCGATGTGCCGCGCCTGGCGCGTGATCTCTTCCTTGTCCATTCCGATGAGCGGACGCAGGATCGGGATCTGCGCGGCGTGATCGATGGCCGCGATGTTGTCCAGGGTCTGCGACGCGACCTGTCCCAGGCTCTCTCCGGTGACCAACGCCTTGGCGCGATTCCGAGCCGCCAGCGCCTCCGCGATGCGCACCATGAAGCGACGGTAGAGCACGACGCGCAGGGGCGCGGGGCAGGAGGCGACGATCGTCTGCTGCGCCTCGCCGAAGGGCACCAGCAGCAATCGCGTCTTGAACTGATACCGGGTGAGGATCCGCGCCAGGTCCTTCACCTTGTCGATCGTGGTGTGGTCCTGCAGCGGGAAGGCGTGGAAATGGACCGGGACCACGATGCAGCCGCGCTTCATCAACCGCCACACCGCGACGGGGGAGTCGATGCCGCCGGACATCAGCGCCATCACGCGCCCGGAAGACCCGACGGGGAAGCCGCCGGCCCCGGCGCAGCGCTCGAATGAATAAAGGATGCGGTCCCGGAGCACCTCGACGAAAACGTTCACGTCGTGCTCCTCGAGGCTGACCCGCGCGCCCGTCGCCTTCTGGATCGCCGCGCCCAGCGCGCGGTCGATATCGCCCGAGTTCAGCGGGAAGGACTTGTACGAGCGACGGGCGGAAACGCGGAAGGAGGTGAATGTCTGCTCGCGCAGCGAGCCTACGACCGCCTGTTCCAACGCGGCCATGTCCAGGGGGACGGCGTGGGTGCGGGAGAAATTCGCGATCCCGAATACGGAGCCGATGCGCTCGCGGGTGAGGTCCCATGGCGTCTCGTCCGGCACCTCGATCCCGACGCGGCCGGCGAGGATCTGCACCTTTCCGCCCAGATCCTCGGTCGCCCGTCGCAGGTTGCGCGCGAGCTTGTCCACGAAGAAAGGGCGGTTCCGGCCCTTGAGGGCGATCTCGTGATAGCGCGCGATGACGAGCATGAATGTCGGATGACTATAATCGTCGCCCATGGCGACGGGTACCGACGACTTCCGCTTCTGCCCGCGCTGCGGCGGCGCTCTCGTTTCGCGTGCCCTGAAGGAAAGCGAGCCGTCCCGCCTGGTCTGCGCTGCGTGCGGCTTCGTTTTCTACCTGGATCCCAAGGTCGCCGCGTGCGCGATCTGCATGCTCGACGGCGGCATCGTCCTGCTGCGCCGGTCCATCGAGCCCGGGGTGGGGAAGTGGGTCTTCCCCGGCGGATTCGTGGACCGGGGCGAATCGGTGGCCGCCGCCGCCGTCCGCGAGACGATGGAGGAGGTCAACCTCAAGGTGACCCTCACCGGCATCCTCGACGTCTACTCCTTCTCTGGAAGCCAGGTCGTCGTCGTGGTCTACGCGGCCGAGGTCGTCGGCGGCGAGCTGTTCGCGTGCGACGAATGCGACGAGGTCAAGGTCTTCCCGCCCGAGGCGCTTCCCTGGCCGGAGCTGGCCTTCGACAGCACTCGCGCCGCCCTGCGGGACTACGTGCGGCGGTTCTTTCCCCGCGTCCGGGTGCCGCGATGAGCCCGGCGGAGATCGCGGACGCGTTCGCGCGCGCGCGCACGCTGGCCGGAATGGGGCGCGACGAATCGGCGCTCGAGGTGATCGCGTCCATCCTGGCCGTGGATCCGCGTCACCTGGGAGCGATCCTGCTCAAGGCCTGGATGCACGGCGAGGACCGCGAATGGGACGAGTCGCTCGCGCTGACCCGCGAGGCCGCCGCCTTCTGGCCACGGTCGTCCGAGGCGCAGAACGCGCTCGCGCGCTGCCTTCACGGCATGGGGCGGGATGACGAGGCGCTGGAGCGCGCGGAGGCGGCGCGGGGGTTGCTCGACGCGGAGCCCGGAAACGCCGTCCACGCCGGCGCCGTCTATCTCACCCTCGTGTGGTGCCTGCGCGAGAAGCGGAAGTTCCGTGAAGCGATCGCCATCGCGGAGGAAGGGCTGCAGCGAGCGCCCGACGCCGTCCTCGCGCAGTGGGCGACGCAGGTGCAGGACGACCTGATCCGCTCGGAAAAGGAACGCTGTTAGTGCCCTCGCGCTACCGATTCACGATCAACGTCGACGTACGGTTCGCGGACATGGACTCGATGGGCCACGTCAACAATGCGGTCTACCTGACCTACTTCGAAGCCGCGCGCATGGCGTACTGGATGCACGTCACCGGCCGCGGCGACCTCAAGGACATGGACATGATCCTTGCCCGCGCCGAGGTGGACTTCCGCTCGCCGCTGGTCGCCCCCGAGTCCGTCGAGGTCGGCGTGCGATGCGCGTCGATCGGGCGGACGTCGTTCGTCCTCGAGCAGGACATGCACGAGCGGAGGACGGGCCGGCTGGTGGCGGAGGCGCGGAAGGTGCTCGTCCACTACGACTACCGCATCGGCCGACCGGTTCCCATCGACGAGGAGATGCGGCGGAAGATCCTCGCCCAGGACCCCGAGGCGAAGCAGGCCTGATTCGCGCGACGGCCGACGTCAGGCCGTGCGATACCGCGGCGAGAACCTGACGCGGAGCCCGCGCGCCATCATCCGCATGTCTCCCGCCGCGGCCATGACGGCCATCATCGTCAACACTCCCGCCATGGTGTTGACCCTCTGCATCTTCAGGACCGCCATCAACGCGCCGCTGCTCGCCATGAACAACATCGCGTAGACGAAGATCGTTCCGCTGCGGCGGTGGACCCTTCCGCCTTTCAGAACGGCCAGCGCGACCGCGCCGGAAACGAGCGCGAGCAGGCCGGCGATGATGTGCAGCGACTTCATTGGCTGGCCACGAGCGGAAGGCGGAATGCCGCCATCTCCTCGCCATTGCGCACGAGCAGGACGTCGCCCACGAGCACGGGATGGTTCCAGGTCTTGCCTTCGATCGCCTTGAAGCGCGCGAGCTCCGTGTGCTGGCCGGGGACCGCGCCCACGAGGGCGAGCTCGCCCTCCTCCGACAGCACGAGCAGCAGGTCCTGATCGGGCAGGAGCATCAGCTGACCGTTGCCATACCGGCCGCCCTTCCACTTCCGCTGGCCGTCCGCGAGGTCGATCGACGAGAGGATGCTGCCGTCGAACCCGAAGGCATGCCCCTCGTGGACGACGAAGTCGTTGAAGTACGGCTTCAGCCCGCGCGAGGCCCACCGCTCCGCGACCGTCCATCCCGCCGGCCCGTGCGCGATCGCCATGCGTCGAATGCCCGTTCCGCCCATGGCGTCGCCGGGGGCGATGAGGACGTCACCCTCGGCGGTCAGCGCGGGCTGCACGATGCTGACTCCCGGCGCTCCCGTGTGCTCCCAGAGCAGCGTGCCGTCCGAGGGCGCGACGCTCGTCGTGCGGGCGCCTCGAAGCAACAGGACCTGCCGTACGCCGTGGATGGTCGCCAGGTGCGGCGAACTGTATCCGGCCCCGCCGGTCGGGCCCAGCCACCGCGGCTGGCCCGTGGCTGCGTCGTAGGCCGCCAGACGGCCCGAGGTCGCGACGATGACGGTATCGTCGATCACCAGCGGCGAGCCCGCGAACCCCCAGCCCGGGTTCTGCGCACCCGTTTCCGTTGCCGCATTCCGCGTCCACGCGACCGCTCCCGTGTTCGCGTCGAGCGCGTTCAGGATCCCGGTCGCGCCGAGGGTGTAAACGCGGCCCTTGCTGATGGCGGGAGTCGCGCGCGGTCCCGCGCCCCCGTTGGATTCCCAGAAGCGCGCCGCGTCGGCATGCATCCACACCGGCTTGCCCGTCGCGAGGTCGTAGCAGGAGACGATCTCCTCCTCACCGCGCTGCTCCTGGGTGTAGACGAGGTTGCCGCGCACGGCGAAGGAGGACCATCCCGGTCCGATCGGCCGGCGCCACAGCTCGACCGGGGGCGAGGTCCCCCAGTCGGTGGCGAGCCGCACGCCGCCGACGACGCCGTCCCGGGCCGGTCCTCGGAAGCCAGGCCAATCCGCTCGCGTCTTCGCTTCTGCGGTGGCGGGGGAGGGAATCGTCGATGAGCTGCCGGGTGGATCCTGCTGCGGCGCGTGGATGGCTTCGGCAGAGGATGGCGCGGATGGCACCGCCGTGGGCGTGACTTCGGCGGGCGCTTCCGTCGGCTCGATGGGAGGGACCGCCGCAGCGACGGGCGGCACCGGCTTCCCGCCCGCCTGCGCCAGCAGCCGCTCTTCCGGCGTCGGCGTCCAGCGCCAATGGAGGTCCGCGTCTCCTTCGCCGCTCACCCCGCCCGTGCGCACCAGCGCGAACGATCCGGCGGCCAGCACGACGGCGGCCAACAACACGGCGCGTCTGTGGCCCGAGGCGAGGCGGCGTGTCGCGGCGGCCGCGGCCACCAGCGCAGCGCTCATGATCGGCACGGCGTAGATGAACATCATCATGCCCATGCCCGCGTTCGCGATCGACGGGTGGACGATCCGCTGCACCGCCATCATGGCGAGCACCATCAGGACGACGACCCCGATACGCTCCGCCCAGGGGGCGCGGCTCCACAGCAGCCACCAGATGAAGACGGCCAACCCCAGCGCGACCGCGGCGAGCAATGCCGTCATTCCTGCGCCCGGCACGACCACCGGGAGGATGAAGAACACGAGCAGCTGCGCCGCCACGAGGGCCACGCCCGGCCACAGGCGAAGCGGCCTGCGCGCCGCGGGTTCGTCGGTTCGATCGATCGTCATTGCCATCCACCTTCCGAAAGAGTCGTCACCTTCACCCGATTCCCGGCGGCGGACACTTCGATCCCGGGGACGGCGGCCTTGATGCCGAACCGGGCGAGGAAGAGGACCGCCACCGCGGCGACGCCGGGCCACAACCGGATGGGTCTCGTCGAAGTGTCTTGCATCATTCCCTCAGATCGGATCGCGATAGCGGCGAAGACGAACGGTGGCGGCGACGAAAACAACGGCGGCGGCAAAACCGATCCACAGTCCGGGACTGCCGAGGAACCCGAGCGGGTCGAGCTCGACCAACCGCGTGACGTTCCCCTTGGCCGCGGGACCAGGGATGAACGCCTCGGCCATGCCGCCGATCACCCGCCACTTCAGGAACGTGGAGACGTACGTGGTCTGGAACGCGACCCGCTCCACGACCGCGAGAACGATCGGCGACACCGCCCACAGGAAGGGCGCGCGCCGGGCCCATACCGAGACCAGCAGCAGCCAGGCGTAGATCGGCGTGAACCACAGCGCGTGGGCGGCCAGCCCGTAGAGCATGATCGGCGGCTGCTCGAGCAGGACTTCCAGCCACAGGCGGGTGGGACTTGCGTCCGTCCCCAACAGGATCGCCGTGACGGGGAAGAGGAGGATGACCAGGAGCGCCATGCTGAGCGCGAATGCGATCAGCGGGAGCACCAGGACCGGAATGATCGCCTTGGCGAGCACGGTCGTCCGGTCCGAGACCGGCAGCGACTTCCAGAAGAGGATGCTGCGGTCGCGGCGCTCGCCGTAGAGGGCGTCGAGGGCATAGAACATCCCGACGATGAAAGAGGCGGCCATGACCGGGGCCGGCGCGGTGCGAAACGGCCTGATGGCGAAGGAGTACTGCTGCGCTGCGTCGACCGCTCCCGCCAGCTTCCCGGGAAGGGTGAGCATGCCCGCCAGCAAGGCGAACAGCACCAGCCCGGCGACGGCGAGGGGAGCGAGATAAACCGACCGGTTCTCCCATATCTCGCGCCGGATGGACCAGTACAGGGGCCGGGTCCGGGGGAGAGTCGGCGGCGGCGCTACCGTGGCGGCGGTGGCTTCGGTGCTCAGCAAGCGTTTCCCCTCGGCTGGAAGGCCTCGTTCTTGTTCCCGATCACGGCGACGAACAGGTCGGCAAGGCTCGGCGTTCGCGCCTCGCCCAGCTCGGCGAGCCGCTGGCGATCGGCGTGATCGAAGAGAAGGATCGTGCGGCCAAAGATCTGCCGCTCGTGGATCGGCCCGAGCTCGCGTGCGGCGTCGATGTGCTCCGGCTTCACCATCAGCTCGAGGTAACGTGCTTCGAACTCGTCCATCGCGAGCTCCAGGACGATGCGGCCGCGGTTGACGAACACGACGTCGGTGAGGACGTGCTGGATCTCCTCGACCTGGTGCGTGGTCACCACGATCGTCCGCGTGCTGTCGAAGTAATCGTTGAGCAGCGAATCGTAGAAATGCTTGCGGTACAGGATGTCGAGGCCGAGCGTCGGCTCGTCCAGCACCAGCAGGCGCGCGTCGATGGCCATGATCAGGGCGAGGTGGAGCTGCGTGACCATGCCCTTCGACAGCTCGCGCACCTTGCTGGTGCGCGGGATGGCGGTTTTGGCCAGGAAGCCTTCGGCCTTGGCGCGGTCGAACCGCGGATGCACGCCGGCGACGTAGTCGAGCGCCTGCGAGACCCGCATCCACCGCGGCAGCACGGCGACGTCGGATATGAAGCAGACGTCGCGCATCAGCAGGTCGCGCTCCGTCCAGGGGTCGCGCCCGAGGACCTTCAGCTGGCCTTCGAACGAAGTGAGGCCGAGGATGGCATTGAGCGCGGTCGTCTTGCCCGCGCCGTTGGGCCCGATGACCCCGAGGATGCGGCCCTCTTCGACGCGAAGGTCGATGCCATCGAGGGCGGTAGTGGCGCCGTAGGTCTTGCGCAGTCCGCGCGCTTCGATGCAGGCCATGCGCTAGCGCTCCTCTCCGGTGTCGGATGGAGGCGCCGCCGCGAGCAGCTGCGGGAGCGTCAACCCCAGCCTCTGGATGGTGGCCTGGACCCTCGGCCACTGGTCGGCGAGGAACTTCCGCCGCTCCCCCTGCAGCAGCATCGAGCGCGCCCCGGCGTTGACGAACATGCCGAGGCCGCGCCGGCTCTCGACCAGCCGCTCGTCGACCAGCTCCTGGTAGCCCTTGAGAACGGTCAGCGGATTGACGCGATATTCGGCGGCGACCGTCCGCACCGAAGGAAGGGGATCCCCCTCCTTCAGGACGCCGTCGAGGATCATTGCGACCACGCGATCACGGAGCTGCCGGTAGATCGGCTGTCCGTCGTTCCAATCCGCATTGGGTGTCACCTAGTGATGTAGTGAACTACAACACCTAAGACGAAAGCAAGCGGGTTTTGTTCGATGGCAAGCCACCTGTCGCGCTAAGTCGTTGACTGCTAGGAGGCGCCCCCGGGTGCGTCGAGGTTAAAGCTAGGCGCCTTCGACGCTGAGGTACGTCGAGCCCTCGAGCCCCTCTTCGTACCGCCGCATCAGGCGCCCGGACTCCACGGCGGTGAGCCGCTTGTCCCGCACCGCGGCATCGACGGCCCGGCGCACGCGCGAGATGAGGTCGTCCTTCGAGTACTGCACAAAGGCCAGCACCTCGGTCACGGAGTCGCCTTCGACCACGTGCTCGACGCGGTAGTCGTCGCCGTCGAGCTTGACGTGCACGGCGTCGGTGTCGCCGAAGAGGTTGTGCAGGTCGCCCAGGATCTCCTGGTAAGCGCCGACCAGGAAGCTCGCGACGTAGTACGGATCGCCGTTCTTCGGGTGCAGCTCGAGGAAGTGCTTCACGTCGCGCAGGTCGATGAACTGGTCCATCTTGCCGTCGCTGTCGCAGGTCAGGTCGGCCAGGATCGCCCTTCGCGAGGGCCGAGTGTTCAGGCGATGGATGGGCATGGTGGGGAAGAGCTGGCGCACCGCCCAGTGGTCGGGCAGGGACTGGAACAGCGAGAAGTTGCAGTAGTAGGTGTCGGACAGCTGCTTCTCCAGCCCCTCCAGCTCGTCCGGCACGTAGGACAGGTCGCGGACGATCTTCAGGATCTTCTCGATGGTGGCGTAGAACAGCTGCTCGACCCGCGCGCGGGCGCGGAGGTCGAGGAACCCGAGGTTGAAGGCGGTGATGCCCTCCTCCTTGAGCTGCAGCGCGTCGTGGTACGCCTCCTGGAAGTTTTTGCGCGACACGCCAAGGAAGACCTCGTAGAACTGCTGGATGACGCGATGCTCGTCGTCGGCGAGGCTCTCGGGGATCGTTCCCAGCAGCATCTGGTTCGTATCGAGGACATTGAACACCAGCACGGAGTGATGGGCGGTCAGCGCGCGGCCCGACTCGGTGACGATGTCCGGGTGCGGCACGCCCTTGGCGTTACAGGCCTCGGCGATCTGGCTGACGATGTCCGACGCGTACTCCTGCAGTGTGTAGTTCACCGAGGAGTGGAACGTCGTCTGGCTGCCGTCGTAGTCGACGCCGAGCCCGCCGCCGCAGTCCATGTAGCGCATGTTCGCGCCCATGGCATGCAGCTCGACGAAGATGCGGCTGGCCTCGCGCAACGCGTCCTTGATCGCCCGGATGGCGGTGATCTGCGAGCCGATGTGGAAGTGGAGAAGCTGCAGCGCGTCCAGCATCCCCTCGCGCTTCAGCCTCTCGACCGCCTCGACCATCTCCGTCGTGGTGAGCCCGAACTTGGAGCGATCCCCGGTCGATTCGACCCACTTGCCGGCGCCCTTGGTGGACAGCCGCGCCCGCATCCCGACCACGGGCTTGATCCCCAGCTCGCGGGCCGCGGTGATGATCGTATCGACCTCGTTCATGCGGTCGATGACGATGATGACCTTGCGCCCGAGCTTCTGGGCCAGCATCGCGGTCTCGATGTAGCCGCGGTCCTTGTACCCGTTGCAGAGGATCAGCGCCTCGGGGTTCTCCTGCAGCGCGAGGGCGACGAGCAGCTCGGGCTTGGACCCTGCCTCGAGGCCGAGGTTGAAGGGCCGGCCGTACTCGATCAGCTCCTCGACGACGTGGCGCTGCTGGTTGACCTTGATCGGATAGACGCCGCGGTAGGTCCCCTTGTAGTCGTTCTCCACGATGGCCTGCTGGAACGAGCCGGCCAGCATCTCGACGCGGCGGCGCAGGATGTCGGAGAACCGGATGAGGATGGGAAGGCTCAGCCCGCGGTCGAGGAGGTCGTCGACGAGCTCCTTGAGGTCGATGCGCGCCAGGGAGGGGCCGGAAGGTGTGACCTCGACGTTCCCCGCCTGGTTGATGGTGAAGAACTCCTTGCCCCAGCCGTTGACGTTGTACAGCTCGAGTGCGTCCTTGATGGTCCAGGCCCGGAGCTCTGTCTGCAACTTCTTTCGCCACCTCCTCCGCGCGGAGCGCGATGACGCAATTCTACTGCACGTCTACTTCAGCTCGGCCTGGATAATTTCGTCGAAGTGCTGCTCGGAGCGGGCGCCGACCATCCGGCGGCCGTTGACGAAGAAGGTGGGCGTGCCGGTGACGCCCAGGCGCTGCCCTTCTTCGGTGGATGCGTTGATCGTCGGATCGTGCCGCTCGGAGGCCAGGCACGCCTTGAAGTCGGAGGTGGCGAGACCCATCTTGGCGGCGCGCGCCTCGAGATCGCCGTCGGACCAGTCGCCGGCGGTCGTGAGGAGGTCTCGGCGATATTCCCAGAACTTCCCCTGGTCGCCCGCGCACAACGCGGCCTTTGCCACCGGCAACGACCGCGGACGCCCGATCATCAGGTCGCGGTGGATGAACTTCACCTTGCCCTGGTACTTCTCGAGGACCTTCGCCAGGACCAACTCCGCGCTCTGGCAATACGGGCAGAGGTAGTCGGAGAACTCGATGATGGTGACCTTGGCGTCGGCGGGCCCGAGGATCGCCGTTCCGGCCGGGATGATCACCTCCGAGCGCGGCTGCTCGAGGTGGACCTTGACCGCGGCCTGGTCGCGGAGCGCCTGGGCAAAGGCCCGCGTGCGCTCGGCGACGCGCTGCTGTACGACCGACGAGATGATCTGGGGCTCGACTTCCGCCCTCGTCCGGCCGCCGACGCGGCCACGGTTCGCGTCGTAGATCTCCTGGATCTCACTGGGGCTCGGGGGCGAGACCTTGGCCGCGACCTCGATCCGGTTGAGCTCCTGTTCCGAGATCCCGCGCTGGGCCGCTTCCTTCTGCATCAGGCGCTTGCCGATCAGGTCGTCGAGGGCGTTCTTGCGGATCTCGTACTCCTGGTCGCGCAGCTGCTGCAGCTGGGCCGCGGCGTGCTTGTCCAGCTCCTCGGCGGTGATCGGCTTCCCGTCGACCTCGGCCACGACCGTTCCCCGAGCCGCGGTGCCGGTGGTCTTCGCCAGGGTGGGGTCGGCGGACGCCTTGCAGCCCGACCAGGCCAGCGCGGCCGCGATGACGATGATGAAGGAGGGTCTGGCGATCATCCGGGCAGCGTAACGTAGACTCGCCCCCATGTCGCGGCGAGAACGTTGGGCGTGGTGCGCCGCGGTGTTGCTCCTCGGCGCCATCGCGCGTCTGCCGCTGCACCGGCAGACGGCCGCGCTCCCCGTCTCCAACGACGACGCGATCCCCTTGATGATGGCGGGCCGCGTCCTGCACGGCGAGCTCTCCACCATCTTGTGGAACCAGCCGTACAACGGCACCCTCGACACCTACCTTCTCGCGCCCGGGCTGCTCGTCGCCGCGCCGCACGCGGCCTTCCGCGCGTACGAAGCGGTGTGCGGCCTCGCGCTGATCGGCCTCGCGGGGCTGCTCGCCTGCGCGGCGGCGGGCGAGCGCGCGGGATGGATGGCCGCCATGCTCGCCGCGGTGGGCTCGCCGTACATGGCGCTGATGGCGGCGCTGGGGCCGACCCCGAACTTCCTCGTCCCGGTGCTGGTCGGGGTGGTCGTCGCGTTTTGCCTGCGCCGGTTGGCGCCGCCGGGTGCGCCGCCCACCGCACCCGCGCGGACGGCGGCGATGCTCGGCATCGGATTGATCTCCGGCCTCGCGATCTGGGACTCGTTCCTCGCCCTGCCCGCCCTCGCCGGCGCCGGTCTCGGCCTGCTGGTGGCAGGGATGCCGGTGCGCATCCGGCCCGCGCTCCTGATCGGCGCCGCGATCGGGATGACGCCCTTGCTGGTGGCGCACATCACCGCGGCTTCAGCATCGACTCCCATCACCGCGGTGAGGCCGCGCTGGTTATGGATGGCCGGTCTCCACGATCTCGCCCGCGCCGCCGCGGGGCTGTTCGGCATCGACGTGGCGCTCGTGATCGACGGTCCCGAGCGAGCGGCGTTGCCTCTCGCCGCCGCCGCGATCCTCGGGATCGGACTCCTGATTCTCTTCGTGCTCGGTTCGCTGCGCGCGCGCTCGTTCCCGCTGCTGGGGTGGACGATCGCGCTGGCGGGCGCGTTTGCGCTCAGCCGCCGCACCGGTGGAGACGAAGTGCGCTACCTGTTCGGCCTCGCCTTGCCGGTGATGGCGTCGTGCGGGGTCGGCGCCGCCGCGCTGCACGACCGGCTCGGCACGGGGCGGCGGGCCATGCTCGTGACCGCCGTGGTGGCGGCCGCCGTCGTCGGCCCGTGGCTGATCGGGCATCGGATCCTGCTCGACGCCTGGCGCGATCCGTCACACGCCGTGAAGGCCTGGCAGGTCCCACCTCTCGACGACGCTGTCGCACGGCTGCACGAGGCCGGCATCCGCAGCGCCTATGCGAGCCTGCAGTTCGCGGGGCGCCTGACCATCGAAAGCGGCGGTGCTTTGATCGCGTCGCAGGCCTGGAACGAGCGCATCCCCGGCGATCCGCTGCGGTACCGGGACGAGGTCGACCTCGATCCGCGACCGGCGTGGGTGCTGTCCCCGCACCTTTCGCGCGGGATGCCGCGCGCCGCGGGCTTCCGGCAATTGCTCACCGCGATGGGCGGCCGATGGCGCGAGCAGCCGGCCGGCGACGTCGTCCTGTTCCACGATTTCCAGCCCCCGTACGACGAGGGCCGCCCGGTGCCGGCGGAATGGATCCGCGTCACCACGACGGACGGCATCGCTCTCCCGCCCGCTGTCGTCGATCGGCATCTCGGGACGTCGTGGACGTCGCCGGCCGGCATCTCACGGGGATCCGGCATCGCGGTCAGCGTCGCGGATGGCCGGCGCCTCTCCGCGATCGTTCTCCTCCTGCCGCGCGATGCGGGCTCGAGCGGGCTGCCGTGGGTGGCGGAGGCGGATGGCGCCGTCATCGCGCGCGGTCCGGAGCGTCATGGGATGCAATGGGTGAACGGCGCGCCCCGCGCGGGCCGGCAGGAGGTCCTGGTCGTTCCGGTCGGCGATCGCAACCCGCAGGAAGTGCGCATCCTTTTCCAGGAGCAGGGACCGCCGCTGACCCTCGCCGAGGTCTTCGCCTACGGGCCCGATGAACCCGCCCGTGCTGCCGCAGGAGCGGGAACCGCCGCCGCGGCCTATTCGCGCTTCCGTGATGGCGCATGGCGCGAGGCCGCGGGCCTGTACGCGGATGCGTGCCGGCTGGACCCGGAGCGCGTGTCGCATCACGCCGCCGCCCTGCGCGCAGGTCGCCGTGGCGCGCGACGGAGATGGCTCGACATCGAGAGCCTGCCCGATGGCGGCCCGGCCCTCGTAGCACCTCGCTAGCGGCTAGCGAACGAGATCGCGCCGCAGCGTCAGCCCGCCGTCCACGGTCAGGACCTGGCCCGTGATGTACGAGTCCGGCTCGAGGAGGAGGCGCACGACCTTGGCCACGTCTTCCGGCTTCCCGAAGCGGGGGATCACGCCCCGCTCGATGTACGGGTCGTACTTTCCGGCGTCCACGGAGGCGCGCGCCATGCCCGCCGTCGTCACCCCCGGCGCGACTACGTTCACGCGGATGTCCTGCTCGCCGCCGAACTCCTTGGCGAGGATGCGCGCCGCGTGCAGGAGCGCGGCCTTGGGGCCAGCGTAGGCCAGGCTGCCTTCGAAGGCGTGCACGCCCTGCATGCTCGAGAGGAGGACGATCGCTCCGTGAACGCCCTTGCCAGCCATGTGCATGGCACAGGCGCGCGCCAGCAGCACCGGCGCCTCGTAGTTGGCGGCGAACGACGCCTGCAGCGCCGGCCCGTCGAGCTCCGCCGGCTTCACCCGCGCGGGATCGCCGGTGAGCGCCACCAGGCCGTACAGCTCGCCCTTGATGTCCAGGGCGGCGTCGATCATCTTCTGGCGGCCGGCGGGGTCGGTGGCGTCCGCCTCGACGATGTGCACGGGCCCGCCGTACTGGTCCTGCAGCTTCTGCTGGAAGGCCAGGGCGCGGCCGCGGTTCCCGCGATACGCGACGACGGGCAGCGCGCCTTCCTGCAGGAGCAGCGCGGTGACCGCGGCGCCGATCCCGCCCGCCCCGCCGGGCAGCAATATGACGCGACCCCCGAGTCCCTTGCGATTGAAGTCGAAGCGATGCTCGGCGTACCGCTTGGCCTGGTCAGGATCGACGTGACGCGAAGTCACGCCCGGGTCGTGGTGAGGGTCTTGAGCGCCATCGCATCCACGCGGCGGAGCGACGCGAGCACGTGGTGCGCGGTGGACAACGCGGCGGCGTCGTACGTATGAGCGACGCCGATCACCGTCATGCCCGCGGCGCGGGCGGCGGCGATGCCGACGGGAGTGTCCTCGAGGGCGACACAGTCGGCGGCTTCGAGACCCGGCGCCAGGGGCTGCAGCTGGCGCAGCGCCTCGAGGTAGGGCTCCGGGTGCGGCTTCGTGTTCTGGACGTCGTCGGCGCCGACGACGGCGGTGAAGGCGTCGCGTATTCCGCCCTCTTCGAGGAGCTCCTCGATCTCCGAGTGGCGCGCGCCCGAGGCGATACCGAGCGGCATTTCCCGCTGGAGCTCGCGCACGAGCTCGCGGGCGCCGGGGAAGAACGGAATGCCCTTCTTCAGCTCGCCGAACATCCGCGCCTTGCGGTCGGCGACGATCTCCACGCTCACCGCGTCGCAGGGGCGTCCGTGCTGCTCGAGAGCGATGCGGATCGCCGTGCGGTCGTCGTAGGCGACGTAGTTGCGCAGGTACTCGGTGCTGTCGATGACGATGCCTTCGGGCACGAGGCTGTCGCGCAGGGAACGGAAGTGGAGCGGCTCGCTGTTCACGAGCACGCCATCGAAGTCGAAGATCACCGCCCGCAATAGAATCCCATCATGTGGATCAAGGTCGCCGCCGCCGTGGCGTTACTCCTGATCCTACTCTCCATCTTCCGCCTCGCCATGGGTTTGCGGGGCGCAAAGCTGGCGCGATTGTCGAAGCGGGAGGAGGAGGAATCGCGCGGGCGACGCGTCGTGGCGGAGATCCCCGCCGGCGGGGACGACATGATCCTCTTCCTCGAGGGGGCCGGGGCGTTCCTGTGGGGCAGCGAGGAGGTCCGCAAGGAGCAGATCGTCGGCGGGCGATTGCGGCTCAATCGCGGCATCCTCGCGTCGTGGGCACGTCCCGGCCGCGTCCTTCCCGAGCCGGAGTCCGCGGAGGACTTCGAGGGTCGCGAGACGTGGGACGTCCTTCTCTATCTCGACGATGGCAGCACGCGCGCCATCCCCTGCGGGACGCTGCGCGAGGGCGTGAGCCGCGAGATCGCGACCCGCGTCTTCCACGCCATCATCAATGAGCAGGGGGGTGCTTCGTCGCACCCCCCTGACCCCCCCTCGAAGGCCCCGAAGTGAATCCGGGGCCTCCTCGTGCTGCTGCCGGTTAGCTCGTCCGGCGCGCCGCGCGGGGCGGACCATATCAGGCGCGCCATCCTCCCTGAAAAGGGCCGCGCTGTGTCACGCTCGGACATGGCGCAACTGCATCCGTTCCGGGCCTGGCGGCCTCCCGCCGAGATCGCTCGCGACGTGGCGAGCGTTCCCTATGACGTGGTCGACACGGCCGAGGCGCGGGCGATGGCGGAAGGGCGTCCGCTGTCCTTCCTCCACGTCATCCGGCCCGAGATCGACCTGCCCGCGGGCGTCGACATCCATTCCGACGCCGTGTACGCGCGCGCCCGCGAGAACCTCGAACGGTTCATCCGCGAGGTGCCATTCGAGGAGGAGGAGGAGCCGGCGCTTTTCGTGTACCGCTTGCGTATGGGCGGCCAGGACCAGACGGGCGTCGTGGGGTGCTGCGCGGTGGACGAGTACGACGACGACCGGATCCGCAAGCACGAGCGCACGCGGCCGGACAAGGAGGACGACCGCACGCGTCATGTCGTGGAGATGCGGTGCCAGGCGGAGCCGATCTTCCTCGCCTACCGCGACCGCGCCGACATCGACGCGCTGGTCGCGGAAGCGGTGCGTACGCCGCCGCTCTACGATCTCACCGCCGACGACGGCGTCGCGCACACCCTGTGGAAGGTCGCAAGCCCGCGGGACCTCGTGAATGCCTTTGCCCGCGTGCCGCTGCTGTACGTCGCGGACGGCCATCACCGGGCGGCATCGGCCAGCCGCGCCCGCGCGCATTTCAAGGCCGCGAATCCGCGCCACACCGGGAACGAGGAATACAACCGCGTGCTGGCCACGCTTTTCCCGGCCCGCCAGCTGCGCATCCTGCCCTACAACCGCGTGGTGGCCGACCTCGGCGGCCTCACCGCGGCGGAGTTCCTGGCCGCGCTCGGCAAGCGCTTCACCGTGGCGTCGGCGACGGATCCGCAGCCCGGGCGGCGGGGAGACTTCCGCGTTTGCGTGGCTGCCGGACGCGCCGTGCGCTGGTACGGCTTCCGCATCGAGCCCGCCCCGGGAGCGAGCGTGATCGGCGCCCTCGACGTCAGCCTGCTGCAGGACCAGGTGCTCTCCGCGCTGCTCGGCATCGACGACCCGCGCACCAGTCCCCGCGTCGATTTCGTGGGGGGAATCCGCGGCACCGCGGAGCTCGAGAAGCGCGTGCGCGAGGGGCGTGCCGCCGCGGGTTTTGCCCTGTTCCCGACATCCCTGGAAGAGCTGATGGCCGTCGCCGACGCGGGAGAGATCATGCCCCCGAAGTCCACCTGGTTCGAGCCCAAGCTGCGCTCCGGGCTCTTCTTCCATCGGATCTAACGGCCCATGCGCGTCCTGATCGCCGACAAGTTTCCTGAAGACGGCCTCGCCGCGATCCGCGGCGCGGGGCTCGACGTCGCCTATCAACCCGACGTGAAGGGCGACACGCTGACCGCGGCGGTCCGTGAATCCGGCGCGGAAGTGCTCGTGGTGCGCGGCACCGAGGTCAAGGCCGATGCCTTGCGCGCGGGTCGTCTCGGCCTCGTCGTGCGCGCGGGCGCTGGGTACAACACCATCGACGTGAAGACCGCGTCCGAGCTCGGCATCTACGTGTCGAACTGCCCGGGCAAGAACGCGATCGCGGTCGCGGAGCTGGCGATGGGGTTGATCCTCGCTCTCGACCGCCAGATCCCGGATGCCGTCGCCGACCTGCGGCGCGGGGTCTGGGACAAGACGCGGTACAGCAAGGCTTCGGGCCTGTTCGGACGCACGCTCGGCATCGTCGGCATGGGGTCGATCGGGACCGAGCTCGCGCGGCGGGCGCGCGCGTTCGGGATGGAGGTCGTGGCCTGGAGCCGCTCCTTAACGCCGGAGGCGGCGCAGCAGAAGGACGTGACCGCGATGCCGTCGCCGGTCGAGGTCGCGAAGCGGGCCGACGTCGTCTCCGTGCACCTCGCGCTCAATCCGGACACGCGCGGCCTGCTGGGCGGGGAGTTCTTCGCCGCGCTTCGGCCGGGGACGCTGTTCGTGAACACCGCCCGCGCGGAGGTGGTGGACGAGGCGGCGCTCCTCGACGCCGTGCGCAATCGCGGGCTCCGCGTCGCCGTCGACGTCTTCGCCGGGGAGCCCGCGGGGGGAACAGGCGCCGTGGAAAGCGCCCTCTTCGAGGAGAAGAACATCTACGGGACGCACCATGTCGGGGCGTCGACCGAGCAGGCGCAGGAAGCGATCGCGACGGAGACAGTGCGCATCCTGACCGAGTATGCGTCGAGCGGGCGCGTCCCCAACTGCGTGAACATCGCGCGCCGCACGCCGGCCACGCACCTGCTGATCGTGCGCCATCTCGACCGCGTGGGCGTCCTCGCCCACGTCTTCGGACGGCTGAAGGACGCGGGGATCAACGTGCAGCAGACGGAGAACGTCGTCTTCGAAGGAGCGACGGCGGCCATCGCCCGCATCCACGTCGACCAGCAGCCCGCCACTGACACCCTCGACGCGATTAGCGCGGGGTCGGACATCCTGGAGCTGTCCGTGGTGCCGCTGCGGTGACGGTCCCCGAAGAACTACCGGACGTGGAGGCGGCCGCTGCGGGGAGTCGCACTACGCGGGGCGACGCGCTTACGGGAATTCAACGCCCCGCTCCGCGCGCTCCCCTTCGCGGCCGCCAAACTCCGGCTTGCTTCGTTCCCGTCCCGTTCTCGTTCTCGTACCCGTCTGGACGGCACTTACGGGGGCAGCACCGGCCGCGGAGGGTGCAGCGCGAGGGCCGGACGCGCGGAGCGTAACGACGCTAGGGTGGCCGTCCCGGGCACACCGGAGCGGTTGGCGGCCGCGAAGGGGAGCGCGCAAAGCGGGGCGTTGAATTCCCGTAAGCGCGTCGCCCCGCGTAGCGCGACTCCCCGCAGCGGCCGCCTCCACGGCCGGCACGAACGGGGGCAGCAGCGGCCGCGGAGGGTGAGCGCGAGAGCCGGGCGCGTGGAGCGTAACGACGCTAGGGCTGGCCGTCCCGTGCGCACCGGAACCCTATGAAGTCGCGCCCGCGATTCTGGTACCACCGGCTGCGGATCGACACGCGCAGGTAGTCGGCGCCGTTGATCCAGGAGCCGCCGCGGAGGACGCGGCGGGAGGCGCTGGTCCCTTCCTCGAAAGCGCTTCCGTCCGACGGGGCGTCGGAATAGTTCGCGTTCCATTCATCCGCGCACCATTCCCACGCGTTCCCGGCGATGTCGTGTAGGCCGAACCCGTTCGGACCGTAGACGCCGACGCGCTCGGTGCCCGCACGGCGGCACGCGGCCCCGTCGTCGAAGCGAGCGCCGTTTGGCGTGCCTGGAGCGCAGGCCGGAGACTCCCCGCCCCAGGGATGAAACCAGTCCGGGTGGCCGCCGCGGGCGGCGTACTCCCACTCGGCTTCGGAAGGAAGGCGGCTCCCCGCCCAGGCGCAGTACGCGCGGGCGTCGTCCCAGGTGATGTTGACGATCGGGTGGTCGTCCTTCTGCCAGCCCTCGTTGAACGACGGCGCCTCCGGCAGGCGGGTCGCGGTCTCGCGGGCGAACGCCTTGTACGCGCCGACCGTGACCTCCGTGCGCGAGAACCAGAACCCCTCGCTGAAGGTGATCTCTCGCGACGGCAGCTGCGCGGGATCGCATCGGTCGTCACCCGGCGTGCAGCCCATCGAGAACTTCCCCGGCGGAACCCACACCGAGGGCGCGTTGTCCCTGGGGTTGGTCCAGACGTCGCCCGCGCGCGGAGTCCTGGCCGCGGTGGCGGACGCGGCCGGCGACGCGGAGGCCACGGGCTCGCCGCGCCCCCGTCGGAGCAGCGCGGCGAGGAGCCCCGCGAGCACGAGCGCTCCCACTGCACCGGCAATCCACATCATCCGTGTCCGCTGGCGCGCACGCGACTTCCGCGGCCGTGGGCCCTCGTTGACGGCAGGCCCCGGCGGTTCCGGCACCCGCGCCGTGTGCTCCTCGGCGCGCTGCGGAACGGGAGCGGGAACGGGACGCGGCGTGGGCGCCGTCGGCGCGGCCACGCGCCCCCGGCGGTCGGAGATCGCGGCCCGCAGGGAGTCGATGGCTTCGCGAAGCACCCGCATGGTGGGCCGATGTGCGGGCAGCGGATGGGTCGCCTGCAGCACCGCGCCGCGCAGCGCGGGCGGGAAGGATTCGCCGAGGTCGAACGACTGCTGCTCCAGCTTCCTCTTGCCGATGGCCGCCGCCACCGCCGCTGGCGTCAGCCCCGGCGGCACCTGGAACGGGCGCGTCCCGGTCAGGGCCTCGTACAGCATCAATCCGACGCCGTAGACGTCGATTCCCTTGGGGTCCGTCCGCTCCCCGCGGAAGATCTCGGGGGGCAGGTAGGGCAGCGTGCCGAGATGTTCTCCTTCGGCCATCGTCTCCCAGTCGTGCTGGCTGGTGGCGATCCCGAAGTCGACGAGCTTCACGGATCCGTCGCGACACAGCACCACGTTGGCGGGCTTCACGTCGCGGTGATGGATTCCCGCCGCGTGCGCGTGCTCCAAGGCCGATGCGAGAGGGGCAAAGGCGGTCACCGCCTCCGCGGGGTTCAAGGGGCCGCGCTGCAGCCGGCTCTTCAACGTCTCGCCTTCGGCGAGCTCCATGGCCAGGTAGGGAAGCCCCCGGACGGGGTCCTCCCCGAAGGCCATGACGCGCACGATCCCGGGGTGGCTCAGCGCGCTCAACGACTCCGCCTCGCGGACGAAGCGCTCGCGGGCGTCCGGCTCCGACGTCGGCTTCAGGATCTTGAGCGCCGCCTGCAGCCGCTCGGTCAGGGCGGAGTGCACGCGGTACACGGCGCCCATCCCCCCTTCGCCGAGGGGCTCCTCGACCACCCAGTCGCCGATCCGCTCGCCTGCTTTCAGCAATTTTCCTTGCGGACTACATCGGTGCGGGGGAAGGCGCCGTCGCCGGGGCGGGCGGCGACGCCGGCGCTGTGGCCGGTGGCGCCGCGACCGGCGCTCCCGCCGGCGGAGCCGCCGCCGGAGCGGGCGACGCGGAGGTGGAGGGCGCGCCGGGTGCCGGAGAGACCGCGGGACGCGGCCGTGCCGAAGGCGGAGGCGTGGCGCCCCGCGACCCCGGCAGCTGCGCGACGGGCGAGGGCGAAGGCTTCGGTGACGGCGATGCGACAGGCACCGGCGAAGCACCCGGCGCGAGCGGCACCCCAGGCGCAGCTCCCGGCGGAGGCGTGGCGGCGGGGAAGTAGCCGTGCTGCTGCGCGGCGGCAAGGATCGCCATGGCGGCGGGGCCGGCGACGCTCGCTCCTGTCGCGCTGCGCGGGACGACCACGGCGACGGCGAGGCGGCGCGGGTTCTTCGGCTCGCAGAGGGTGGTGTCCATGGGCTCGCCCATGGCGATGAACCACGAGTGCGGCCGCCCGAAAACCCCGACCTCGATGCCCCACGGAAGCTCGTCCTTGATCCCGATGGAGTCCGCGGTCCCGGTCTTGCCGTACACCCGCACGCCCTCCGGCTCCTTCAGGTAGGCCCCGGTGCCGTTCTCCATGACCTTGAACATGCCGGAGAGAATGGGACCGACCCTGGCCGGATCGTCCACCACGACCGTCTCCTCGCACTTCGCCTTGAGGTCGAGTGACGGCGGGCAGCGGCGATACACGCCGCCCGACGAAACGGCGGTCATCAGCCGCGCGGCCTGGGACACGCTCCACAACGACGCGGCCTGACCAAAGGCGGTGGACGCGAGGTCGCGGCTTCCCGCTTTGCCGGGGTTCCAGTTGGGCCCGCCCCAGCCCATCTCCACGCCGGCGTCGCGCAGCGACTTCAGGCCGTCGGGACCGAGGCGCACGCCGAGCTGGCCGAAGTAGACGTTGCAGCTCACGCGGATGGCGTCGGTGAAATCCACCTGCCCGTGCGTCGGATCGCCGGGGAAGTCGTGGATTGCCTTGTACCAGCCGCCGTTGTAGGCCGGGGCCTGTCCGTCGTTGTAGGTGCAGCCGAAAATGGGCTTGGCACGCACCGGGCACCCGTGCGGCGGCTCGACGATGCCGGCCCGTGCGGCGGCGAGGGCGGTGAAGATCTTCGCCGTCGATCCGGCCTGGAAGATCCCCCGGAGGCCGGTCTTGTCCGGCCACGCGCCGTACATGCCCATGAATTTCTTGTCACGCCGGTCGTAGTCGGGGTCGGTGAGGCGGCGGATGAATCGCGGGTCGCCCGGGTTGTAGTCGGGGACCTGCGCGCGCACGAGCACCTGTCCGGTGGCCACGTCCATCAGTACCGCGGAGCCCGACTTCACCTGGCTGCGCTGCACGGCTTCCTTCAGGATGTTGACCGCCGCCAGCTGCAGGCGCGTGTCGAGCGTGATCTGCGCGGTGCGCGACTTGACGTTGGCCGACACCTTCTTGATTTCCTCTGCCCGGCGCGCGGCGCCCATGCGCATCAGCGGCAACAGCGGTCGGAAGTCGGGCGCGGAGAGCGGAAGCATGCGAACGGTCTCGCCCGCTTCGCGCATCGACTCCGCCTTCCGCCGGTCGTCGGCGGTCTCGACCTGCGAGGGGACCACGAACAGCAGGCGCTCCCCGCCGTCGGGGTTGGCGGCCAGCCACATCGCGGGCCCGTCGGGCAGCTCGCCGTAGCCGCGCAGCGTCGGCTCCAGCTGCCGCTCGATCATCCAGCCCGGGCGCAGCACGATGGCGCGCGGGATGCCGAGCACGCTGCCGAGCGCGTCCCCCAGCGGATACATCCGGCGCCCGTCCTCGGAGGTGCCGGCGACCGGCTGCCCATTGCGATCGACGATGTCGCCGCGGCGGATCTGATCGGCGATCGCCTGCAGCCGCGGGTCGTGCAGATGGCCGACGCGGTCCGTCGTTTCGCCGGCCTCGCGGGCGAGCAGGGTGACGACGCCCTTGGTCGTGGTGTCGTCGGCCGCGACCACGCCCTGCCAGACCGCGACTCCAACCGCGCCGATCAGCACCGCGGCCACTCCGGCCAGCCCGCCCAGCGAGCCCTTCCGCAGCTCCATGAGCTCCTGCGTCGTCTCGCGGGCGGCGCCGCTTTCGGCCAGCCTCACGAGCATGCAGGCGATGAGGACGAAGACGATCATCCCCGTCTTGCCGTACGAGAGGAAGGGCACGATGACCCCCGTGAGGGGTAAGACGCCTGTATTCCCGGAGAATATGACCGCGAATTGAGCGACGGTGAGTATCGACAGCCCTGCGGCCAGCAGGGCCCTCTCCGCGGTTCGATTCATGGCCGCGATCCAGAGCCCCTGGAAAGTGATGAGAGCGATGACCCCGATGTACAGGATCAGCCCCATCGCGCCGAGCTCCTCCGCGAGGTGCGCGATGATCAGGTCGGTGTGCCCGGCGGGCAGCGCCGTCGCCGGCGCCTGGCCGAGCCCCTGTCCCTGCAAGCCGCCGGCGGCGATGGCCCACCGCGACCGCGCGGTCTGGTCGCCGAAAGGCAGCCCGTTGTACCAGGGGTCGACCCACATCGTCAGGCGCAGGGCGACCTTCGGCGACTCCGAAATGGCGGGCACGTGGGTGATGGCAAAGACGCCGATGGCCACGATCCCGATGGCGAGGGCGACCCATCCGCTCGCCCGCGTGACCACGTAGAACATGAACAGGAAGACGATGGACAGGATCAGCGTCGGGCCGAGGTCGTTCAGCAGCACAAAGGCGCCGAACAGCACGATCATCAGCCCGACTGCCGGCCAGAGCAGCTCCTTGCGCGGGAACTGCATGCCGAACAGGCGGTCTCTCTGGTGGCGCATCTTCTCGGCGCGCCGCCCGAAGTAGTTGGCGAGGAAGATCACGAAGAGCAGCTTCACGACCTCCATGGGCTGGAAGCCCCAGAGGTTGATCTTCGTGTCCTGCGCCGCTTCCGTGCCCTGGCCGAAGAAGCGCAGGGCGAAGAACGATCCGATCATCAGCGCGGGAAGGAGCGGCTGCAGCGGCTGGGTGACTTCGACGGGGTCCTTGGGCAGGGCGAGGACGAGGCCGCCAAGCAGGGCGGCCATGAGGAAGCCGAGGCCGAAGTCGGGGCCCGGCCACACCTGCCGCTGGAGCGGATTGCCGTATCCCATCTGGAGGGCGAGGCCCATGCCGGCGGCGGCGCAGGCGGCGGGGAGGAGCAGCGGAACGCGGATGTCGCCGTGGCCGCGGCGGGCGCTCACGACCCGGGCCATGGCGAGGGCGAACACGCCGGCCGCGTACATCAGGAAGCCGCGCAGCGCCTGCGATTCCACCTCGCCGACGGTGCGCACGCCGGATGCGCCCCCGCCCCCGCCCTTGGCGAGGGCCCCGGTGACGGCGGCGTCGACACCCAGCCACGTGAGCGCGGTGACGACGGCGAAAACGGCGAGCTCGGCGATGACCATTGACTCCCTCAGCCCTTGTTGAACAATTCCTTGACGTCGCGCGTCCACCACGGCTTCGTGCCCGGCGTGTAGCGCGCCACCACTACGGTGACGTTGTCCTTGGTCCCGTTCTTGAGCGCCAGCTCGAGCAGCGTGTCCACCAGGTCGGCCGGAGGAACGTCCTCCTTGCGCGCGCGGCGCAACCTCGCGAACAGGTCCGCGGCCGGGATCGCGCCGTGCAGCCCGTCGCTGCACAACATGAGGAGGTCACCCGCCTCGAGGTCGACCTGCAGGCGGTCGACCCACTCGTCGTCCTTCTGCGGCTTGCCCCCGATGTCACGGGTCACCTGGTTGTGCCCGGCGATGCCGCGCGCGGCGGGCGCGCTGATGCCCATGTCTTCCTGCCGCCGCGCCGCCACCGTGTGGTCCCGGGTGAGCTGCTCGCAGCCCGCGCGGCCGGCCAGGTACACTCGCGTGTCCCCGACGTGGATGATGCGCGCTCCTGCTTCCTCGATGCGCACCGCCGAGGCCACGCAGCCCATGCCGCGGAGCGCAGGATCCTTCGCCGCGACCTCGTGGATCTTCTCGTTGGCGGAGCGGATCGCCTGCAGGAGATCGCTGGAGGCGAGCAGCGCTTCCCGCGCCAGCGCCGCCGCCCGCTCCCCGCCCATCTGTCCGCCCATGCCGTCGATGGCGGCGAAGAGCCCGAGGTCCGGCCGGCAGACGTAGGAATCCTCGTTTCCTTCGCGGGGGCCGCGGTTCGTCCGCGCAGCCGCGTCCAGCCCCGGGCCGGTCAGCGGCCCGGTGCGTTCCGGGCCGTTCGCGGGGCTCACGAAGGCTCGATGCGCTCCAGCGTGAGCGTCAGCTCCCCGCTCGACAGCGAGATCTGGGCGGGGAAGTCCTCGATCGAGATCTGGCCGCCGGCCTGAAGGAGCCGTCCGTTGACCTCCACCGGGTTGGCGTCGGAGAGGCGCCCGATGAGCGCGCCGTCCTCGTCGGCTTCGACCCACACCTGGCGCTTGTTGATCTTCGACGTCGCGCCGGCGAGAGCCACGAATCCCACCGAAGGCGCGGGATGCGGGCGGCCGAGGACGATGCGGTTGCCGTCGCGGATTGTCGTCGTCCCGCCCGGCCACGACAGGCGCAGCTGCTCGGGGGCGCTGTCGTCCTGCACGCCGAGCCCTTCCATGTCGGGGACGCGCTGGGTGAGATCGGTGACGGACTTCGCGACGAGCCCGCCGATGCGCACCGTCATCTCCGAGGCATCGGTGCCGCTCATCGCCTCGAGTTTCTCCTCGGGACGGAAGTCGACCTTGATCACCGCGGTGTTCGGCCGCACGGAATTGCCCTCGTCGCGCAGCAACCGCACGTTGAGCGGCCCCACCATCTCCGCCTTGGACTTCTTGAGGGTCTTGGTGACGACGGTGCCGAGGTCGCGGGTGAGCGTGCCCTCGAGCTTCTTCACCTGCTCCCAGTCGGTGAGGTCCATGAACACGGCGTAGTCGTTCCACACCAGCGGCTTTCCCGTCGCCGTCTGCTGCGCGCACTGCCGCATCACGCCCTTCACCGCCTTGGCCACCAGGAAGGGGTCGATGATCACCTTCTCCGAGCGCTTCCAGGGGTTCAGGCCGGCGTGGACCGCCTGCCAGTCGACGTGGAACTTCTGGGGGTCCTGCTCGTCTCTGTTGATTCCGGCCACAGCGTCACGCCTCCTCGAGATGGAGCGTCAGTACGGCCTTGGCGCCGTCGGTGAACTCGATCGCGTCGCCCGTGCGGACGGGGACGCGGCCGGTGGCCGACAGCGCGGGACGAAGCCGGGACCCGTCGGGCTTCACGACGACCATCGCTTCGCGCTGGTCGAGCGACTCGATCTCGAGCGACGCCCCGGCGCGGCGGATGCGCGCGGCGCGCCGGCTGATCGTCTTGTCGGCGTCGGCGACGATGACGTCGTTCGCGACCTGCTGGTCGTCGCCGTGCCACGGTCCGCGGCCGAGCAGGAGATCGCGTCTCCCCGGGGGAACGGGGATCTTCTGTCCGTCGCGATCGCCGCCGACGACGCGCAGCTGCAGGGTGCGGGGCGCCACCTCGGTGACCTCGACCGACGTGCGATCGCTGGCCTCCACGCTGTAGTGGCGCACGGGCATGCGGTCCTCGCGCGCGTGGACGAGGCGGTTCAGCAGGGAGGCCTCGACCTCACGGTCGAAGGAAGCATCCTCGAGGAAGGACTGGATGGCCTGCACCCCGCCCTCCGCCACCTTGATGCGCACCTGTACTTCTTCGGGAAGGACCTCGATGCCGCGCCCGCCATGGCGTCGCAGCTTCAGGATCCCGTCCACGACCTTGCGGAGCAGGTCCGGCTGACCCAGCTCGCTCGCGCCGCCCGTCAGCAGCGTTTTCAGGCCCATGTCTTCCATCCTCCCGCTGGCTCGGCGCCGCGCCTCGACCGCGCGCACGCCGCCCACCGCCCTATACAAGGAAGATATCGCAGCGTGCGTTTGCTGTGGGGTTATGGGATGTTGGTTCCTGTGTCGGACGTTCCTGAGGCACCGTCGCCCCTCGCCGCGTGGTGGCGGTCGGTGCCGCCCGGACGACGGGCGGCAGGGATCGCGCTCGCCGCATTCGTCGTCGCCCTCTCCTTCGTCCCGGGGGTGCTCTGGACGCGCTGCGGCCTCGAAGGCTGTCCGAACGTCCATCGGCTGACCGCGTACCAGCCGGGCGGGGCGCCGCAGCTGCTCGACCGGAACGGCGTGATGTTCGCCACGCTCGCCCCCGTGGAAGGGCAGGTGGTGCGGCTGGACGCGGTGCCGAAGCCCGTGCAGCAGGCCTTCCTGGCCGTCGAGGACCAGCGGTTCCTCGAGCACGGCGGCGTCGACTGGCGCCGCGTGTGGGGGGCGGCCTACGCGAACCTGCGCTCCCGCGGATACGAGCAGGGCTTCAGCACCATCACCATGCAGCTGGCCCGCAACGTCTTCCCGGAGCGGATTCCCGCGCGCCAGCGCACGCTGTCGCGCAAGCTCCTCGAAGTCCGGGCCGCGCGGGCCATCGAGGAGGAGTTCACCAAGCCGCAGATCCTCGAGCTGTACCTGAACCACGTCTACTTCGGCAACGGGGCCAAGGGGATCGAGGCCGCGGCGCGGCATTACTTCGGCGCCACCACGCGCGCGCTCACCCTGCCCCAGGGCGCGCTCCTCGCCGCCCTGCTGAAGGGACCCGCCATCTACGACCCCCGCCGCCACGCCGAGCGCGCCCGCGAGCGGCGGGACCTGGTGCTGACGCTCATGGAGCAGCAGAAGCGGGTCACGCCCGCGGAGGCGGCGGCGGGGCGCAAGGCGTCCCTCGGCGTGCTGAGCCGCAGCCGGGCGGGTCGCAGCGACGACGGCCCCGCCCCGCATTTCGTCGAGCAGGTCCGGCGCGAGATGGAGGAGCGATTCGGCGAAGAGCTCTACGACGAGCCGCTGCGCATCCACACCACCCTCGACATCGCGGCGCAGAAGGCAGCGGAGGAGGAGCTGCTCAAGCAGCTGCGCACCGTCGAAGGCGGATCCGCGGGAAGGCTGCGAGGACCGAAGTACGCCGTGCACCCCACGGACGCCGCCGCTCCGGCGTACCTGCAGGGCGCGGTCGTCGCCCTCGCCGTGCGAAACGGCGACGTGCTGGCGTGGGTCGGTGGACGCGACTTCCTGCATTCTCGGTTCGACCGCGTGGTCGCATCGCGGCGCCAGACGGGGAGCGCATTCAAGCCCTTCGTGTTCGCCGCCGCGCTCGGCGCCGGGCGGATGCTGAGCGAGCACGTCCGCGACGAGCCCATCCGCATCCAGCTCGACCGCCGGCGGTTCTGGGAGCCCAGGAACTTCGGCAACGAGTACGACGGCGAGGTCACGCTGCGCGAGGCGCTGGTCCGATCGAAGAACGTGCCCACCGTCGAGCTCGCCTCCGACGTCGGCATCCAGAAAGTCGCGGACGTGGCGCGGCAGGCCGGCATCGAGTCGCCCATGGACGCCTCTCCATCACTCGCCCTCGGCACCGTGGCCGTGAGCCCGCTGGAGCTGGCGACCGCCTACACGGCGTTCGCGAGCCTGGGCGACGCCGTGCGGCCGCGCATCGTATTGAAGGTGGTGCGGCCGGACGGAACGCTGGTCTGGGAGGCCGCACCGGCGGAACGCCGGCGGGTCCTCGATCCCGCCGTCGCCTTCCTGGTGACGGACGTGCTGCGCGACGCCGTTTCGCGGGGAACCGGCACCGCGGCGCGCCAGGCCTTGAAGGCGGAGATCCCGGTGGCGGGGAAGACGGGCACCACCAACGACGCCACCGACGCATGGTTCGTGGGATACACGCCGGAAGTCGTGGCCGCGGTGTGGGTCGGGTTCGACCAGCCGCGGGCGATCACCGCCGCCGCCACGGGCGGAAGGGTCGCGGCCCCGGTGTGGGGCCGGATGATGGCGCGGCTCTCCGATGGGAAGGCGCCGCCGCGGCCGTGGACCGCCCCCGCCGGAGTGGTCTCGGCCAACGTCGACTCGGAGACCGGGCTCGTGATCGCGGAGGGGTGCGAAGCGGGCGGAGCGTACCGCGAGTTTTTCCTGCGGCGGCACGTCCCCGAATCCGCCTGTCCGGGCCAGACCTGGGCGAGCGACGACGACGACAGCGTCTGGGACCGGCCGGAGGAAAACGATGGCCGTCGCGCCCGCGACGCCTATCTCGACGCCCTGCGCGAGGCGATCGAGCGGCGCATCCGCGATCACCGCCGCCGGCAGGACGACGACGAGGAGGAGCGGAGGGAAGAAGAGAAGCGACGGCGGAAGGAGCGCCGGCGGATGGAGCGGCAGCGCCGCCAGATCGAGGAAGACAGCCGATGATTCCGCTTGACAACCCTTCTATATTTCCATAGCTTTGGAAACGTGGAAGCGATAACGGCGGTTGCCGCCCTCGGGGCCCTGGCGCAGGAATCGCGCCTGGAGGTCTTCCGGCTGCTCGTCCAGCAGGGGCCGGGAGGCATGCCCGCGGGCCACGTCGGAGAGGCGCTCGGGATTCCCCCCGCGACCCTTTCCTTCCACCTCGCGCAGCTCGGCCACGCCGGGCTGGTCCGTTCGCGACGCGAGGGACGCCGCGTCATCTACTCCGCCGACTACGCCGGCATGCAGGAGCTGATCGCGTTCCTCACCGAGAAGTGCTGCCAACCCGCGCCGCGAGGGGGACGCGCGCGCAGGTGCTGAAGAGGAGAAGGCGATGAGCGAAGAGGGCCGGTCGGAAGAGATCGTGGATGTCGTGCGCGAGCGCTACGGGCGGATCGCGCAGGGGCTGGAGAGCGGATGCTGCGGCCCCGCGAGCTCCTGCGGCGGGGGGGAGACGGCGGTGGCGCTGGGCGTCGGTTACTCGCAGAAGGACCTGGCCGCGGTGCCGGAGGAAGCGAACCTGGGGCTAGGCTGCGGCGCGCCCCTGCGCCATCTGGCGCTCGTCCCCGGCGAGACGGTGCTGGACCTCGGCTCGGGAGCGGGAGTGGACGCCTTCCTGGCCGCGCGCGAGGTGGGGGCGACGGGGAAGGTGATCGGGGTGGACATGACCCAGGCGATGCTCGAGAAAGCGCGCGCCAACGTGCGCAAGGCAGGCGTTTCCAACGTCGAGTTCCGCGAGGGGCGGCTGGAGGCGCTTCCGGTGGAGGCGGGCACCATCGACGCCGTCACCAGCAACTGCGTCATCAACCTCGTGCCCGACAAGGGGAAGGTCTTCGCCGAGATCGCTCGCGTGCTGAAGCCAGGCGGCCGTCTCGTGATCTCCGACATCATCCTCGACGGCGTGTTGCCGGAGGCGATCGCGAAGGACGTGTACGCCTACGTGGGCTGCGTGTCGGGCGCGATGGTGCGGGACCAGTACTTCGGCCTGTTGAAGCGCGCAGGCTTCGAGGGAGTGGAGGTGCTGAAGGACGTCGACTACCTGGACACCGTCGGCGATGCGCTTCCGGGCGAGATGGGAAAGCTGCTGGCCGATTCGGGGGTAGCGCCGGATGCGCTGCTGGGCAAGGTCCGCTCGGTGACCTACCGGGCGTCGAAAGCCGCCTGATCGTTTCGTGATCGAGCCCGAAGCGGAGGGTCCCCGTCCGACCTTCCAGGAGGCCTTCCGCTTCTGGCTTACCCTCGGCTTCATCAACTTCGGCGGTCCCGCGGGCCAGATCGCCCTCATGCACCGCGAGCTCGTCGACCGCCGCCGCTGGATCGCCGAGAAGCCGTTCCTGCACGCCCTCAACTACTGCATGCTGCTCCCGGGACCGGAGGCGCAGCAGCTTGCGATCTACGTGGGTTGGCTCCTTCACGGGACACGCGGCGGCCTCGTCGCGGGCATCCTGTTCATCGCTCCCGCGTTCTTCCTGATGCTCGGGCTGTCGTGGGCCTACGCGGCGCACGGCGACGTGGCGTGGGTGAGCGCGCTGTTCTACGGGCTGCGCGCGGCGGTGGTAGCGATCGTCGCCGCGGCCGTCGTGCGCATCGCACGGCGCGCGTTGACGGGGACCGGAGCGCAGCTGATAGCCGCCGCGGCCTTTGTCGCGCTGTTCGCTTTCGATGCGCCTTTCCCTCTCGTGGTCGGTCTGGCGGGCGCGATCGGATGGGCAAGGGCACGAGCGGCCGGCCCACCGCCGGCGACGCTTCCGTCTCCCTCCGGTGCGCGGGTTCCCGTCCTGCGCGCTCTTTCCATACTCGCCACCGGCCTCGCGGCGTGGTGGCTCCCGCTGCTGGCCGTGACCGCGGTTTTCGGCGCCGACCACGTGCTGACCCGCGAAGCGTTCTTCTTCAGCAAGGCGGCGATGGTGACGTTCGGCGGGGCCTACGCCGTGCTGGCGTACATCGACCAGGCCGCCGTCAACGAGTACGGCTGGATCGAACCCGGCCACATGCTGGATGGGCTGGGGCTCGCGGAGACGACGCCGGGGCCGCTCATCATGGTCACCGAGTTCGTCGGATACCTGGGCGCCTTCCGCAATCCCGGCACGTTGTCGCCGGAGGCCGCCGGCTCCCTTGGCGCGCTGGTCACGGTCTGGGCGACGTTCGCGCCGTGCTTTCTCTGGATCTTCCTCGGCGCGCCGTACATCGAAGCCCTGCGCGGACGGCGTGTCCTGGATGGCGTGCTCTCCGCGATCACCGCCGCCGTGGTCGGGGTGATCCTGAACCTCGGCGTCGTCCTCGCCCTCCACACGTTGTTTCGCGACGGGCGTATCGACTTCTTCGCCCTCGCGGTCGCCGTCATCTGCTTCGTGGGGTTGACACGCGGCCGCTGGCCGGACGCGCTCGTCGTCGCGGGCAGCGCGCTGGCCGGCATCGCGCGCGGGTTGGTCACCAGCTAGGGCATCACCACTTCGTCTCCGCGCGGCCGGCGACGTGGTTGGCGTGGCGAGCGAGGACGAACAGCAGGTCCGACAGCCGGTTCAGGTAGATCACGATGAGCGGGTCGACCGCGGCCGCGGGACCCAGGGCCAGCACGGAGCGCTCGGCGCGGCGGCAGACGGTGCGCGCGACGTGCAGGGAAGCCGCCAGCGGCGTGCCGCCGGGCAGGATGAATGCCGTGAGCGGCGGCATCTGCGCGTCACGCTCGTCGATGGCGCGCTCGAGCTCGACGGTGCGCGCGGGCGCGAGGGCGGCCTTTTCCTTGCGCGAGGCCACCTGTGCGCGCGGGTCGGCGACCTGGGCGCCGATCGCGAACAGATCGCGCTGGATCCCGTCGAGCAGCGCGGTCAGTTCCGCGCCGGCATGGACGGCCGCCATCCCGATGGCGGCGTTCAGCTCGTCCACGTCGCCAAAGGCGCCGACACGAACATGGTCCTTGCGCACGCGCGAGCCGTCGACGAGGCTCGTTTCCCCGCCGTCCCCCGTCTTCGTGTAGATCTTCATCGGTCCCTCAGTGGAAGGCGGGCGACCGTCGCCGGTCCCGACGAGACAAGGACGGCGGTGCCGGGCTCCGCAGCGCTGCGATGGACGTAGGCCATGGCGATTGCGCCCAGCTCGGGCGAGACCCCGGCCGTGGTGACCCGGCCCACTTCCTTGCCCGCGGCGTGCACGGCGTCACCCGCCGCGCAGGGGGCGGCGAGACGCAGCCCGCGCAGCAATTTGTTCACGTTGCCGCCGCGTGCCTCGAGCCGGGCGATCACTTCCTGGCCGACGTAGCAGCCCTTGGTGGATGAGTGCAGCTCTTTCACCAGCAGCGTCTCGTGGAGGAGATTCTCCTCCGTCACGTCGGGGCCGAACCAGGGCAGGCCCTCCTCGATGCGCAGCACGTCGAGAGCGGCGCGCTCGATGGGGAAGGTGCCCTTGTCCCGCAGCGCGGTGATCACGGCCTCACGCGCATCGACGGGGACATACAGCACGTACCCCCCCGCGGGCAGGTCCGAGGCGCGGACGACGCGCATGGGCGTGCCCGCGAGGTCCGCCGTGACGTGCGACTCGGGCACGAGATCCGACACGTCCGCTCCGAGGCCGCGCAGGATATCGGCCGCTCCGGGGCCGAGAAGGCCGATGACGGCCAGGGGCGGGCGCGCGAAGCGCACAGGCGCCGCCACGCGATAGTGGACGAGCGCTTGCTCCACGGCATCCGCCTGTCCGCCCGCGACCTCGAGGAGGATCTCGCCTGGATCGACCACCACGCGCAGGAACGCGAGCAGGTGGCCCTTCACGTCCATCAGCGCCGCCCGCGCGCCCTGCCCGGCGGTGCGCGACGCGACGTCGTTGCTCAGGATGTTGTGGAGGAACTTCTGCCGTAGGGGCCCCGAGACCGCGATCAGCGCGCGGTCGGGAAGGTCGAAGACCGCCGACCCTTCCCGCGCCGCCGCATGACCGTCCACTAGGCTTTTTTCGTCGGGTCCAGCGTCGTCAGCAGGTTCATGAGGTCGTCGGCGTGCTTCTCTTCCATGGCCAGGATGCGCTCGAGCATCCCCCGGGTGGTGGAGTCGCGCTGGCCGAAGTACTGCGCCATCTCGCGATAGGAGTCGATGGCGATGCGCTCCGCCACCAGGTCCTCCTTGATCATGTCCACGAGCGACTCGCCCTCAACGTACTCGGCATGGCTCCGCGACGTGAGCCCGTCGGGATTGAAGTTCGGCGCCCCGCCGAGCTGCGTGATCCGCTCCGCGATCTGGTCGGCGTGGGCCTGCTCCTCTTTCGCGTGCTCGAGGAACTCCGCGGCCACGGCCTGGGCGTGGATCCCGGTAGCCATGTAGTAGTGGCGCTTGTAGCGCAGCACGCAGACGATCTCGGTGGCCAGCGCCTCGTTCAGGATGCGGATCACCGTCTCCAGGTCGGCGGTGTAGCCGGCCGTCACCGCGCCCCTCTCGATGTGCTCGCGCGCTCGCTTGCGCAGCGTCTGGATGTCGGTGAGGAACTCGTTTGCCATGTCGGACCTCCTGGGCGAGTTTAGCCGACGTATAGTGATTTGGAGGGGTGGAGATGGCCGAGGACGCGGAGGACACGAAGGTCGTCGTCAGGAACAACGGGCCGCTGCGGATCGAAGGGGACAACATCACCATCGCCGACGAGACGGGGAAGGTGTGGGGCCTGGCCGGGCGCAAGATCATCTCCCTCTGCCGGTGCGGGTGCTCCAACAACAAACCCTTCTGCGACGGCGCGCACAATCGGGTCGGCTTCATGTCGGAGTGCGCGGCGAGCGAGTTGGCCCCTCCCAAGCCCAAGGTCTGACCGGTGGCCAGCCGTCGCGCCAGCGGCATCCTGCTGCATCCCACATCGCTGCCCGGCCGCTTCGGCGTCGGCGACCTCGGCCCCGAAGCGCTGCGGTTCGTCGAGTTCCTGGCCGCTTCCTCGCAACGCCTGTGGCAGGTGCTTCCACTCGGGCCCACCGGATACGGCGACTCGCCGTATCAATGCTTCTCGGCCTTTGCCGGCAACCCGCTGCTCATCAGCCTCGAGACGCTGGCCGCGGAGGGACTGCTGACCGGCGGCGACCTCGCCGCACCGCCTGCGTCTTCCGACACCGAGATCGACTACGGCGCCGCGATCGCGTTCAAGAAGCCGCTGCTCGAGAAGGCCTACCGGACGTTCGAGCGGGGCGCCAGCGCGGCGCAGCGCGATGCGTTCGAGGCCTTTCGCGAGGAGCAGGCGGCCTGGCTGCCCGAGTACGCGCTGTTCACGGTGATCAAGGAAGCGCACGGCGGAGGATCGTGGACGGACTGGCCCCAGGACATCCGTTCTCGCCGGCCGGAGGCCCTCGCGCGCTGGAAGAAGGACACCGCGGACGCCGCGCGCGCGCGGGAGTTCGCGCAGTACGTCTTCTTCATGCAGTGGCGCGAGGTGAAGCACGCGTGCCGGGCGCGCGGGATCCGCGTCATGGGCGATATCCCGATCTTCGTGGCCCACGACAGCGCCGACGTCTGGGCCCGCCCCGAGCTCTTCCAGCTTCATGACGACGGCAGGCCAGAGTTCGTCGCCGGCGTGCCGCCCGACTACTTCAGCGCCACCGGCCAGCTGTGGGGCAATCCGCTCTACCGCTGGGACCGGATGCAGGAGTCGGGCTTTCAATGGTGGATCGAGCGGTTCCGCGCCACCCTCGCCACGGTCGACCTCGTGCGCGTCGATCATTTCCGCGGGTTCGAGGCGTTCTGGCAGGTGCCGGGGAATGCGAAGACGGCGGAGCACGGCGAGTGGGTCCAGGCCCCCGGCGGCGCGCTTTTCGACGCGGTCCGCAAGGAGCTCGGCGACCTACCCATCGTGGCCGAGAACCTGGGTGTCATCACGCCCGAAGTCGAGGCGCTGCGCCGGCGATTCGGCTTTCCCGGCATGGCCATCCTGCAGTTCGCGTTCGGCGGCGACCCGCAGGGGTCGAGCTTCATCCCGCACAACTTCCACCAGGAGCTCGTGGCCTATACGGGCACCCACGACAACGACACCACCCTGGGCTGGTGGGAGGGCGGCGAGGGCTCGAGCACACGCAGCCGCAACCAGGTGGAGAAGGAGCGCGCCTACGCGCTCGAATACCTGAAGAGCGACGGCAGCGAGGTGCACTGGGACTTCATCCGCGCGCTCATCGCGTCCGTGGCCGACACGACGGTCATTCCGCTGCAGGACGTGCTCGGCCTTGCCAGCGAGGCGCGCATGAATCTGCCCGGAAGACCGGGCGGGAATTGGCGCTGGCGATTCGAGAGAGGCGCGCTGACGCCCGAGATCACCGAGCGGCTGCGGAATCTGACCGACATCTACGGGCGCGCGCAGTAGGCCGGCGATTTAGTCCAGCCCTTCCAGCCGCTTCCGCACCGCGGCAATCGTGCGATCCGACCGCTGGCCGGGAGGCATCCCTTCGGCGGCCGCGAGCGCCTTCGCGAGCGTGGCCCGCGCGCCGGCCTTGTCGCCCTTCGCCAGCAGGATCTCCGCCCGGGTTCCGAGAATCCGCAACAAACGCGGACCGTAGGCGAGGGCGATCGCGCGGTCGGCGGCGGCCAGGGCCTCGTCCCAGCGCTTCATCTCCTTGTAGGCGACGGCGAGGCGCGCCGGCGGGTTGTAGTCCTTCGGGAAGTCGCGCTCCGCGGCCTGCAGCATGGGGATCGCCCGCTGCGGCTCGCCCATCTCGATGTACACGGACAGGCGGTGCGAATCGAACACCGCCCGCGCTTCCGGGGTGGCGGATCCCGCGGCCTCGTCCTCGAGGAAGCGCGCCCACTCCGCCGCGACCTTGCCCGCGCCGGCCTCGTCCTTCGCGTCCTTGCGCGCGTCGAGGAGGACGGCGTAGACCCCCGATCGGTCGTCCGCCGCCGTGCGCACGCTCCGGTTCGCGATCGCCTCCCGTGCCGCCTTCTCGAAAAGCGCGATGGTCTCGACGCGGGCGGGGTCCGTGGCCGGCGACGCAAGCGCGCACGAGAGCCCGGTGGAAGCGACGGTCATGATCGAGGGCGTCTCCCGGAGACGGGGAAGAGCGCCGCGGGCGACTTCGACCGAGGTGGCGCAGTCATCGGCCCTGGCCAGCGCGAAGAGCAGCGATTCGACGGTGCGCGCATAACGCGGCCAGTCCGGCGCCGACAACCGGAGCGCCTCCTGATACGCCTTTCCCGCCGCGCCGAAGTCCCGCGCCGCGTAGTGGGCCTCCGCGCGGTTGAACGCGGAGTCGGCATCGATCGGTGCCGCCGCGACCGCGCCTTGCGGTGATCCGGCGACGGCGAGGCGGCCGTCGTCGAGGATCTTCTTCAGCTGGCCGACGGTGGCGCCGCCGACCCAGCGCATGGCCACCCGCTCGTCCTTCGGGTCCACCACGAGGAACGTGGGCCAGGCGTCGATCGGATACTTCGCCTGTACGGGAGCGTTCTGCTCCTTGTCGGTGTCGATCGCGAGCCAGACGAACCGTCCGGCCTCCGCTCGGAGCGATTCGTCAGTGAAGACGAACGCCTTCATCGAGCGGCAGGTGTGTCACCAGGGCGCCCAGGCCTCGATGAACAGCGGCAGGTTCCTCGCCCGGGCCTCCGCCAGCGCGCGGCCGTAGTCGTCCTCGATGAACGGCAGCGCCGCCTTCTGCGCGGGGGCCAGGGCCAGGAGCAGCGCGACCGTTGCAAGCATGCTCATGGCCAAGAGTCTAACTCAGCAGCTCGTCGAGCTGGCGGACGAACGCGCTCCGCGGAAGGACGGTGCGGCATCCGGCGGCCTGGGCGTCGCGCGCCCTCTCCGTCTCGACGTGACTGTAGAAGCCGACGCGATCGACCCCGGCCGAGGCGGGATCGGCCGCGAGCGCTTCGAGGATGTCCAGCACGGGGAGACGCGGGGTGTCCAGGTCGAGGATGACACGCGTGGCCCCATCGCGGCAGGCCGTCACCGCATCGCCGGCGGAACGTGCGACGCGGATGACAGCGCCCTGCCGCTTCGCGGCTTCGCGGATCCGGCTCAGGAACATCAGGTCGTCCACGACCGCCACCACCACGCTCATCGACGATGGCTACCGTGCCCCGATGGCGATCAGGTGCGACGCGGTGCGGATGAGCAACCGCCCGTCGGAGATGGCCGGCGTCGCGAGCACCGGCGATGCCATCTCGTTCGTGGCGATCAACTCGAACGCGGGCGCGGCCTTGACCACGAGCACCTGGCCGTCCTCGTTCGCGAAGTACACCTTGCCGTCGGCGGCGACCGGCGACGCGGTGAAGGCGGAAGTCCCGCCGGCCAGCCGCTCCTGGTACTTTTTCGCCCCCGTCTTTGCGTCGTAGACGTTCAGCACGCCGTTGTATTTCACGATGTACACGAGCCCCTGGTACACGAGCGGGGTGCACATGTACCCGCCGTCCCGGGGGTAGCTCCAGGCGATGTGCTCGTTGCTCGTCGTTCCCTCGGCCAGCGTGATGTCGCCCTTCGCCGTCTCGCGGATGGCGAACACCGGCGCGCCCTCTTTTCCGTGCGCATTGGTGATGTAGACGAGGCCGTCGTGCACGACCGGCGTCGGCACCGGGATGTCGCCCGCGCCGCGCATCCTCCAGATCTCCTTCCCGGTCGCGAGATCGTAGGCGCCGATGTGCTTCCACCCGTTGACGATGACCTGCTTGCGCCCCGCCACCTCGTGCACGCTGGGAGAGCCCCAGGTCGGAACCTCGGCGCGCGGCGTCCGCCACAGCTCCCGGCCGGTCTTCGCGTCGAAGGCGGCGAGGAACGATCCCTTCTGCACGTCGGCCTGGAGGACGACCACGCCGTCGTGGAGGACGGGAGAGGACCCGGTCTCCCACTGCGCTTCCGGCGCCGCGAAAAAGCCCGCGTCGAGCACGCCCAGGCTCTTCTTCCAGAGCAGCCTGCCCTCGAGGTCGTACGCGTAGAGGCCTTCCGATCCGAAGAACGCGATCAGACGGTGGCCGTCGGTGGCCAGCGTCGAGTTCGCGTGCGTCGCCTTGGTGTGGCGCTTGATGGCGGGGACGCCCTTGTGGGCGGTCCTCTCCCAGGCGATCCTGCCCGTGCGCTTGTCGAGGCACATCACGCGCCACTCGTGCTCGCTGGAGTCGTCCACGGGAGCGATATCGCCGTAAAGCCCGGGCCGGATCGCGGCATCCTTCTGCCCGCTGATGGCGGTGGTCAGGCAGACGAGGTCGCCCCAGACCACCGGGCTCGACAAGCCCAGGCCGGGCAACGCCGCTTTCCAGGCGACGTTGGTCCCGTCGGCGATGTTCCATTTCGTCGCGATGGCGCGCCCCTCGCCGATACCGGCCGCGCCGATGCCGCGAAACTGCGGCCAGTCGACGCCGGGTCTCGGCGACGCCGCGGAGAGGTGGGCCACGGCCAGCAGGGTCGCCAGTACGGCGGCGGCGGACGTGCGGCGAGCGCTCATCGTGAAGGCTCCTCTTGCAGGAGGACGTCCTGGATCAAACGTCCGATTCCGCCCGGATCGCGTTGCACCCCTCGCAGCGAGTAGAACGAACCCGGCCGCGCCGCCGCGGATCGCACCTGATCGGTGAGGAACGGGTCGTCCTCGAACACGATCTCGAACACCCGCGTGCCGTGCCCGCGGGCGGTGTCCTGGGCCAGGACCGGCAGGGTGAGCAGCGCCATCGCGACCGTGAGGCATACGCCTTTCGCGTTCATCGCGTCCTTCCTCGCCCCCGCAGCAGGCAGCAGTGTAAGCCCGCCCGGCCCGAATGGGGATCGGCGATAATCGCTGTCCCGTGGCCACCCGAACGCTCACCTTCCTGGCCAGCCTGGGACGGCGCTTCACCCACAAGGTCATGACCGGCGTGCTGGCCTTTCAGGACTATGTCCTGCTCTCCGCGCGCGGCATCGCCGCCATCGTCACCCCGCCCCACTACACGCGCGAGATCATGGCCCAGATGGACTCGATGGGCGTCGGCTCGCTGTCGATCGTGATCCTGACCGGCACCTTTACCGGGATGGTGCTCGCGCTGCAGTCGGCGGCCAGCCTCGACGCGTTCGGCGCGCGCCCCTACGTCGGCCGGCTGGTCAGCATCTCGATGGTGCGCGAGCTCGGGCCCGTGCTGACCGCGCTCATGGTCACCGGCCGGGTCGGGTCCGGGATGGCCGCCGAGCTCGGGTCGATGGTGGTCACCCAGCAGATCGACGCGCTGCGCGTCCTGGGATCGGACCCGATCCGGAAACTGGTGGCGCCGCGGATCCTCGCCGGCATGGTGATGGTGCCGATCCTCACCGTCCTCTCGGACGCGGTCGGTATCTTCGGGGGCAGCCTGATCAGCGTCACCAGCCTCGGGCTCTCCTGGGAGTTTTACTGGAGGTCGGTCGGACAGACGCTGGTGATGAACGACTTCGCGATGGGGCTCACGAAGCCCGTGGTCTTCGGCTTCATACTGACTTCCGTTGGCTGCTTCACGGGACTGCGCACACGCGGAGGCACCCAGGGCGTCGGCGAGGCCACCACGCGCTCGGTGGTGGTCGCGTCGGTGGTGATCCTGTCCTCGGACTTCTTCATGACCAAGCTCCTGCTCGCCATGTTCCCGGTCGTGTGATGGGGGAGGCCGCGGTCCGTCTCGACGTCGACGAGCCCGTCATCTCCTTTCGCGACGTGCACCTGTCCTTCGACCGGCCGATCCTGCAGGGCGTCAGCTTCGACCTCGGCCCCGGCACGACCAAGATCGTCCTCGGGGGATCGGGATCGGGGAAGACGACGATCCTGCGGCTGATACTCGGCCTGCTCAAGCCCGATGCCGGCACGATCGTCGTGGACGGCACCGAGGTGTCGTTGCTCGACGAAGAGGCGATGCGGCCCGTCCGGCTGAAGATCGGGATGGTCTTCCAGGAGGGCGCGTTGTTCGACTCGCTCACCGTAGGGGACAACGTCGGCTATCGGCTGCTCGAGGAGCGCGAGCTCGACGAAGCCGAGATCGAGGAGCGCGTCCGCGAGATGCTCGGTTTCGTGGGCCTGGATCCTTTCTACGAGCGCATGCCCTCCGACCTTTCGGGCGGCCAGCGGCGCCGTGTCGCCGTCGCGCGCGCGCTCGTGGCCCGGCCGCAGATCATGCTCTACGACGAGCCCACCACGGGGTTGGACCCGATCACGGCCACGAACCTCACCGACCTGATCGCGAAGGTGCGCGACATCGACGGCGTGAGCTCGATCATGGTGACGCACCAGCTCCGCGACGCCTACAACGTGGCGCGAACGTTCATGCTCCGGCGCGACGACGAGCTCGAGCCGAGCATGGTGGAGGACTTCTCGATCCTCGAAGGCACGGCGTTCCTCATGTTGCAGGAGGGACAGGTGAGGTTCGAGGGCTCGCCCCACGAGCTGCGCACGTCGGATGATCCGTACATAAAGGAATTCCTGTCGTGAGTGACCTGGGGGGGCGCTGCGCCGCACCCCCCCAGATTCCAAGGAGGTGCGGTGGCTGAGAAGTCCAGGAAGGTGCTGACGTGGTCGGAGCTGCGCGTGGGCCTGCTGGTGATCGTCAGCCTGGCGATTCTCGCCTTCACCGCGCTGATGATCGGCACCGGCGCGCCGTTCTCCCGGACGTACACCCTGAAGGCGCTGATGAAGGACGTGAACGGCCTCAAGCCCAGCGCGCCCGTCCGCGTCGGTGGAGTCGAGGTGGGGACGGTCGACTCGGTGGAGTTCGCGAAGGGCGCCGGGGGCATGGTGGAGCTGCAGATGAAGGTCGACCGCGCCGTGCAGCCGCGCGTCACCACGGACAGCCAGGCCAACCTCGGCGCCGTCGGCCTGCTCGGCGAAAAAGCCGTGGACATCACCCCCTCCTCGACGGGAACTCCGATCCCGGACTACGGCTACGTCAAGGCGGCCTCGGAGGATCCGTTCAAGGGACTGCTCACCGACGCCGGGGAGACGACAGCCCACCTGCGTCGCATTCTCGCGCGCATGGATGCCGGAGAGGGGCTGATCGGCAAGGCGCTGCGCGACGAGGAGCTGTATGACCGGATGACCGACGTGGCGGTGCGGCTGCAGGGGGTGATGTCCCGCCTGGAGTCGCCCCGCGGGCCGCTCGGGCGGTTGATGAACGACGAAGAGATGGCGCGGAACATGGCCAGCACGGCGCGCGGGCTCCAGGCCGTCGTGGGGCGCATCGAGTCCGGCCAGGGTCCCCTCGGAGCCCTCTCGAAGGACGAGGAAATGGTGCGCGAGATGAAGGGCATCACCGCCAACCTGAACCAGGTCGCGACCCGGCTCGCCCGTGGGGAGGGAAGCCTGGGCCGGATGATGTCCGATGACAAGCTGTATGAAAGCCTCGCCGCGGTCTCGGCGCGGATGGACGCCCTGCTGGCCCGGATCGAGAGAGGGGACGGTATTTTTTTTCGTGAGACGACCACCACCGAGATCTACACCAACATGAACGGCGCCGCC